>Ga0187848_10000155_pt1 | contig 61802 bp, 43 predicted proteins | sample June2016WEW_4_40_FD_132424 | JGI IMG/M metagenome (GOLD analysis project Ga0187848, IMG submission 132424) | Peatland microbial communities from SPRUCE experiment site at the Marcell Experimental Forest, Minnesota, USA - June2016WEW_4_40 | ecosystem: Environmental > Terrestrial > Soil >... | reverse complement strand
GCGCTCAAAGCGGCGATGACGGTGGCCTGGCGATCGTCTAAAGCGAAATCTGTCATATCGTATCGAACCTAACCTCGGCTCCACGATAGCGCGGGAGGGTGGAGAGACCGGGGTGCGGGAAAGAGAGGGAAGTCTGTAGCGCGATGAAAGGGAAGGGGTAAGGCGGGGCGAAAAATTTTTCAAAAGCTTGTGACCGGCAAAACGGGCGGTCCGCGTTTGGGATGGGGCAGGGGGCGGGTTGGAGACTGAGCGCAGGTGGCACCTGAAAAAGTCCCGGCCCCGATCTCTGTTCAATTTCTCCCGATTTCTCCCCGATTTCCAGAATTGAATTCTCGTTGAGCCGGGTGACCGCACCTCTCCGGAAAACCCACTTTTCTATCCTCAACGAAAAAGCAACGGCCCGACGAGCGGGATTACCGCTCCCAGGCTCGTTGGGCGCTGACGGGCAACTTTCTCCAACCACAGCCAATATGGCGTTGGAGTCTCTTCTAGTACGGGGGCATGTCTTTTACCAGGGGGTCCTCTCTCGTAGCCGGTTTGTCCGCATTTGTGGCGTGGATTCTGCCGCTCTCATCCATAAGGGAACTTCGATTACCGGTCTTGCCAAACTGAAGCGGGCGGGCCGACACCGTATACTCTGTGGTCTTCTCGTCAGCACCGGCCTCGGCGGGAAGGTAAGTGAAACGATAGCCATGTTCCGTGAAATGGGTAGCGTCCTGGTCTTTGAGGAATGGCTTCCCCAGCAAGGGCAACAATCCGGCGTGCTGCTCGCTCGGACGTGACCACTCGGGAGGCGCGGAGAGCACATCCAGGTTCTTCGTGAACCCCTTGCTATAGGTCTTTGCATACGTCCGCTCAGCTTCCTGGAGATTTTTTAGCTCAAGAACGGTCATTTGCTCGTTGAACTCGGCGGGCATGTCGGGGGGGCCGGCCATTCCGGCGGGTGTAGGATCCGGCCAACGGATCTCCACATCGAGGTGATCTATGTCGTCGTCCACGTCGAACCCTGATCCGGTCCAACCGGCGAAAAACTGGTATCGGCCCGCGGGAACATGGCGGAACTCGTAGTGTCCATCGAGCTGGACGGCAGCTTGCGATTCCCACGGAAAGGCATCGCCGCTTTTCAGAATCAACTTTGCAGTCCTCCCTGGCCCGGCCTCCGTGTGGCCGCGCACAGTGTACGTAGGTTGGGAATAGATCGTGATCAGCAGGGGGCAGCCGTCTGATGTATTGGGAAGCGATAGGGGAGTTCCATCCAGAGGGCGCTTTCCTCCGAACGCCCCGACCGAAATTCCGTCCGCGTCCTGCCGCGCGGCGCTCAGGATGTACTTACCCTCGCTCACTTTCTCCATTCGAAAAGTGCCGTCCTCACCGGCGGTCGCCATATTTGCCACGCGCGGTTCGTTCTTTGGGAAGGGAAGGGGCCAAAGATACACGTTTGCCCGTGCTGCCGCATTGCCGTTCTCCAACATCACTCTGCCGCAGACACCACCCACGCGCCGCGGAGTCCGCGGCTGATTCAGCCCAAGAGAACTCCCGGCGAGATGGGGGTTTCCCGAGGCGTCCACATCAAAATCCACAAAGTTGCTCGCCAGCGATGGGCCTTGGTAGGAGCCGCCATACCCCGCCAGGAATTCATACTCTCCGGGGGGAAGGTGAAAGCGTACCGGAACCTCGATGCTCTTCCCGGGATCGAGCTGGAACCTCCGCGATAGCGCGAATCCGGGCGCAAGAGACGCCTTGGCTGCAATCATTTGGCCGTTTGTCCCGCACGAAATCCCGCCGCCTGGGTACTGCTGCATGAACGACACGCTCAAGCGAGTGAGGATCGGCAGTGAAGGCCCGTCCGCCGGGCTGAGACATTGCCGGCCTCGACTTGTTGTGAGCACGGTCGGGCCTAAGGCGTAGGTATCGATTTCTCTCGGGCTGCTACTATCGTTACGCAGTTCGATGATGAATTCGCCTTCCCCCTGTTCCGGAATACTCGGGATTGCGCGTACGCTAAGACCTTCTACGGCTGGTGGTGGCATGATATGCGGGGGAGTGGTGTCCTCGGCCGGCCCGAGAACAGTCAGTTTCGTGATGAGCGCATCGCCGGGATTCACCGGCTGATACACTTCCTGCGCGTCAATGAGAACTGCTTTGCCCCGGTAAGGACGCAACAGCTCCTTCACCTTTTCCGAGATCTCCATCTCGAAAACGCCAGTGTAGAGGTGGCATCCATCCCAACGGTCGAAAATCACAACGCCGTTGTATTTTCCGGGTCCGAGTATACCGCTGAAGCATGGATTTAGCAGAAGTAGGGCTAGAAGCAAGGTCAGCAGGAGCTTCATGGATCAAGTATACTGCTGCCGTTCAGTACAAAGAGATGTAGAAATCTTGTTCTTGCGCCCAATGGGAAGCCAGTGGGAAGCCAGGGACAGTAACCCCTGCGCCCAGTTCCTGGATCGCGGAAAACAGCATGGCCGAAAACTCGGCGCAGGGGTTACTGTCCCTCCGCCTCTACAATCCACGCTATTCCCCGATCTAGAAGGATTAGGGGGTGAGCTTTCGCGGGCCTGGGCTGTTCACTCGTTTTGGAAATGAAGCAACCGTTGGTGGTCCAAGCAATTAGGCAATTCAATACGGGTCACCCCTTGCTCTGATCTTCGGTGGCGTTCGTTCGGCGGACTATCGCGTATTATTGCCTCAAGCCGCTACTGAACGCTTCGACATTGCCGACGAGTTGGCTTTATTTCGTGGGGTCAATATTCACGTTCATCCAGAACCGAATCCTGGCGACCTGGTCTGTGGGTGCCACTGGCCGCAAACGGCATTCGAGGAAGCGAGGCACCGGAATTCTCTCGTGAAGTCCGGGTGCCAGGCCTTACGCCCCTTGTTCGCGAGGTGCGGCGCGTCTGAGCGAGTCCTCGGGGTGACGCCCAGCGGTCGGCAGCTTCCACAATTGCGTCCCGCCTGGCGTTCCGGCAATTCACTCCGGCATCAATACCGGGATCAATTTGTTTCCATGGCGGCGGTAAATGCGGAAGCCGGAGTCCAGGGTGAAGACTACTCCGGCGGTTTCGAGCTCCGATAGCCGAACCAGGCAGGCGTCCGCGATTGACATGGGGCGATTCCGATAGCTTCATGAGCGCCCGCAGATCCGCTTGCTACTCCTCGACGTCGAGCGCGATGCGAATCGCTCCACGCTCCAGCAAGGCAAACAGGGGATCGGCTTGGCGGCCTTCCCGTTGCAGCAGAAAGGCCGCCTCCGTGAGCACTGGCTCCGAGGTCAGTAGCGGCGGGCGAAAGTGCTTCCACTGTTCGCATACCCACGAATGGTGCGTCAGTCCGGAGGCGAGAAAGCTGACGAGCGACCCTTCTTCACCGGCCAAAACCTTCCATGTATTTCGGGTTGGCGGCCAGATCTTTGGGCAGGCCTTTCACCGAGCCGGCAAGATCGCGCGCCAGGTCGTAGCAGGAGACCGCGCTGGCCTCCGGTTGCGCGTACAGGCCCTTTTCGAGGCTCTCCCGCACGAGACTGGATTTTGTCAGCCGCCGCGCCTTGGCTTCCCTGGCGAGCTGAGCGAGAAGTTCCTCGGGCAACTTCACCGAAAGCGTTCGCACGATTGCAGCGTAATACGCGCCGTTCTCTAGCGCAATACGCCATCACCGGTCTTCCGTGCTGGCTGACCGCTGACAGCGCCGGCACGTGTGTGTGCTGTGAGGCCGATGCTTTGGCGCGAAGGGATCGTGGCTTGACGCAGGTACGCCAGAGGCGTAGCATTGAATTGTGTTCGTGTTTATCGAGTCGGCGGTGTTCGATCGCCGGCGGGCCCACTACCTCGACGATGACGAATACGGCGAACTGCAGCAGTTCATGATGCGGAAGCCGGAGCCATTGTTCGGTGCTCCGGCGGTGTGAGGAAACTTCGCTGGTGCCGACAGGGCGCAGGCAAGCGGGGCGGGTTGCGACTCATCTATTTCGTGCGCTATCAGCCGAATGAGTTCTGGATGCTGACACTCTATTCCAAGGCGGAGCAGGAGAACGCGCCGGCCCATATTCTAAAACGACTGAAGGAGCTGTTCGAACATGACTAAGAAACCGACAGGCCGCGCGCCTGCCCGGACGGAGGCCAAGCGCGATATCTGGCAGGAGGTTCTCGACAGTGTGCAGGAAATCAAGGGCGGCCGCGGCAAGCGGACCTCCGTTGAGCCTCGTTCGCCCATCGCGCGAGCGCGCTTGGCGGCTGGACTGACACAAGCGCAGTTCGCCCGGATCCTCGGGGTCTCGCCGCGCACGCTGGAACAATGGGAGCAAGGACGCCGTACGCCGAGCGGAGCGGCAAAGACGTTGATTCGGCTGGCGGTGCTGCATCCCGAAATCCTTCGTGAAATCGCGGCTTAGCCTCTGAGTATTCCCCGGTAAGCGGCGAACGGTTGGCCTGCTCCATATCGCGGCCTGCCCGAAACAGGGGCAAAGAAGGTCGACCGGGCGGTCGACCGCAGGCCTGGAGGCCCGCCCCACCACACTCCCGCACCGGCACGCAATGTCTGAGGCAGAGCCGCTGACGGCTTCGACTGGCCGCTATAATGGCGGCTGGTGACTCGGCTCTTCCTCCGGCTCGGCCTCGCCCTCATTCTCTTTTTCGCCCTCGACGCGCTTGCCTTTCGCACCGGCTACACCTCCATCCTCGAGCCGAACTCCACTGCCGGCTACCTCCAGCAGTTTGTCTGGAACGAGATTCATCGTCCCCTGCGAGGTCCGAACCAGGTGCTGACCGTGGGAGATTCCCGGGTCGGGCTGAAGACCCGCGTGACCAACCTGTTCATTGAGGACACCGGCTATACTCTGGCCAGCATCGCCGTGCCTGGCACTACGCCCCGCTGCTGGTATTACATGTTGCGCGAAGTGGACCCTCGACGCAATCGTTATGCCGCCATTCTGGTGCCCTTCGATACTTACAACGACCGCGAATTCGAGCCCGTGGCCGACCGCGAGCTCGATCTTCACTACCTCGCGCCATTGCTTCGCCTGAGCGATCTCTGGAGCTTCTCCATGTCCTACACCGAATGGCCGCTGCGCGGGCTGGCGGCTAGAACAGTCTTGCTCAAGGGCATGGCGTTTCAGCAGGATTTTCAAGCGTACCTGGCGCACCGGCATGCCCGCGAAGAAGAAGTCCGCCTGGTGCACCGCATGGGCGCATTCTGGATTTATAACTCCGTCTGGGAACTTCACAACCTGGAAGGCATCCAGGTGGATTGGGCCGCCAACCGAATCACGACTATGCCCGCTTGGCCGGACGCGGCAAAACGGCATGAAATCGAAGATGAGGTGCTGCGGCCCATTCCGCCCGTCACGCCGTCGTATGCAGCCTATAGGCTACGCTGGATCGGCGCCATCGTCGACCGCTACCGGGGCACGCGCACGCGCGTCGTCTTCTATCGTTTGCCCCGCGGCCCCGAAGTGCGGCCCGGTTTGCCCGAGGATGCCGATAGCTCGGTGCGCCGGATGGCCCGGCGGCCGGGCGTGGTGCTGGCGGATGAGCACACCTTCGACTTCCTGGAGCGGCCGGAGCTGTTCGGCGACGGCATGCACCTGAACGAAGCCGGCGGCATCGAGTTTTCGCGCTCGCTGGCACAGCTTGTCCGCCAATGGCTCGGACCGGCCCAGGAGTCCGTCCGCTTTGCTTCGACACCGTGGTACGACAGCAAAGACGTGTCGAGAAGAGTCTCGACACGGCACGCAAGAGTGCGCGCGCCACATCCGCTACCGGCCCAGGAGCCCGTCCGGTAATGCTGTTTCATACGCCTCAGTTCTTTCTATTCTTCGTGGTGGTGGTGGCGCTGTTCTACGGGTTGCCGAGGCCGTTCCGCAAGTATATTCTGCTGGTGGCCAGCTACTTCTTCTATATGTGCTGGAACGCCAAATTCATCCTGCTGATTGTGGCGCTCACGGCCATCGACTATACCGCCGCCATGTGGATCCGCAGCGCCGCAACCCCGGCACGGCGCAAGGCCGCGTTGATTGCCAGCCTGGCCGCCAACCTGGGCTTTCTGGGCTTCTTCAAGTACTACAATTTCCTGGCGTCGAATTTGGCTCTGCTGATGGCGAAGCCGCCCGGAGAGTGGGCGCTTGCCATCATTCTGCCTATGGGCATCAGCTTCCACACCTTTCAAAGCATGTCGTATGTGATCGACGTGTATCGCGGCGAGCAGGAGCCCATCACGAACGCGATCGACTACGCGCTCTACATCGCGTTTTTCCCCCAACTGGTCGCGGGCCCGATCGTGCGCGCGCACAACTTCTTCAACGACCTTTATCATTGGCGCGCGCCGGATGCGGGCGAGCAACTGCGCGGCGTTTGGCTGGTGGTTTTCGGCCTGGTGAAGAAGCTCGTGGTAGCCGACCAGTTTGCCCGCCTGGCGGACGCATATTTCGCGCACCCCGCCGCCTATCCCGGGTACTTCGCCGCCTGGAGCGGCGTGGTGGCTTTCTCGATCCAGATCTTTTTCGATTTCTCCGGCTACACGGACATGGCCATCGGCCTGGCCCAACTGCTCGGCTTCCGTTTCCCGGAAAACTTCCGCCGCCCGTATCTGGCTTCGAGCATCACCGATTTCTGGCGGCGCTGGCACATCTCGCTTTCCAGTTGGCTGCGCGATTACCTTTATATACCGCTGGGCGGGAACCGCCACGGCCGCTTCCAAACCTATCGCAACCTGATGCTGACCATGCTGCTCGGGGGGCTCTGGCACGGCGCAAGTTGGAACTTCGTCGTCTGGGGCGGCTATCACGGCGGCCTGCTCGCCGCCGAACGCGCGCTCGGCGTCGCACCTAAACGAAGTTGGAACCCGTTACGCATCTCATTCACATTTGCTTTGGCCTCCATCGGATGGGTCTTTTTTCGCGCCCGCACGTTCCCCGCGAGCCTGGAGATTCTGGGCCGCCTGTTCCGCGGGCCGGCCGGCCATCTGATGTGGCCGCACTGGCAGCTTTGGATCGCGCTCGCAAGTCTCATGCTGGCCGTGGCCGAAGAGCGTTTCGAGTGGTTCGAGCGCCTGCCGGGAACGCCCGCCTGGGTCTATTCGGGCGCCATCGCGGTGTGCCTGTTATGCCTCGAATTGATCGGTTTTACCGGCCGGCCCGTGCCCTTCGTATATTTTCAATTTTGACGTTTCAAGCGCGCTACCATAACTGATACTCGTGCGTCGCCAGCGGTTTTTCGACTTAACTTTCTTAACCGCGGTCTCGGTCGCGATGCTCGCCCTGACCGCGTTGCCGGCCCGGGCAGCCGTGCTGGTTACGCTCAGCACCACGGCCAACACCTTGCAGGGCGGCGGCGCCGCGGCACTCACCGCGCTGGTCACCGGCACCGGCAATACCAGCGTGACGTGGTCGCTCAGTCCTTCGATCGGCTCGCTTGCATCCACCAATGGCACCACCGGTTCGGGCGGAATCACCACCAACCTCTACACCGCGCCCGCGAGCATCTCTACCGCCCAGACCGTCACCATCACGGTCACCAGCGCGGCCAATACCGCGGTATCGGCATCGGTCCAGATTCAGCTCGTTCCCAGCACGCCCTCCATCGTCATCAGCCCCGCCACCGTATCCTTGACCAACAGCCAGACTCAGCAATTTACGGCCACCGTTTCGAACCTCGCCGTCACTACCGTGACCTGGACCCTCACCCCGCAGGTAGGCGCCATCGCCAGCACGGGCCTATACACCGCTCCCGCCATTATCAATGCCACGACTACGGTCACGGTGACCGCGACCAGCACCGTATTGTCGTCGGTTACCGCGTCGGCTACGGTGACTCTGAACACGGTCCTCTCGGTGGGAGTGGGCGCTCCTACCGGTTATCTCCAGGAGCAGTTCGTCAATGCTTACCAGCGGGGCAACTTCGCCTCGCTGGTGACTTTGCCGCCGCTTGCGAGCGTGACGCCGCTCGGCTCGACTGGATACATTCAGACATTTCAGAGCGCCACGAGCTCCACGGGAAAGCTGGCCTTGGCCACGGCCAGCTCCACCACCGCTACCGCCAACGTCTCGGTGGTCCAGATCTGGGCCGACATGTATTCGTACTTCAACTCGCTCGGCGTCGGTACGGTGGGATATCCGCTCGGCGATACCGCGAGCTGTCCGGCCTCTACCTCGGGCAATCTCTGCACCTGGCAGGTCTTCGACAAGGGCTACGCCCTGTTTGCGTACGCCCCCGCCATTTCCGCGGGCGCCGACTTTTCCCTATCGGCGACGTTTTACACCACCTGGAATACATTGGGCGGAATTACGAATCTAGGCCCTCCCGTGACTGCCAGCACCGCGATCACGGCCTCCACCTCCACTACCGCCACCGCGCAGACGTTTGCCGCCGGCGCCATTTTCAACATCACTTCGGGTAACAACAAGAACGCGTATTTTTCGGTCATCGAGCCGCTCTACGACCTGTATGTGAACAACGGCGGCCCCTCGGGCAAGCTCGGGCTGCCGACGGCGAATGCGTTGCCGCTCGATTCCGGCGGCTATTCGCAGACCTTTGAAGGGGGAACCTTGACCACCGCCAACGGCGGCAGCGTGCTGCTTCCGATTGCCTCGGTGGCGATCGGCGGGGTCCCGGCCGTCGGTTCCGTAATTTTGAACGTAGGCCAGACGCTGAGTTTGACGGCGACGCCTTACGACACCTCGGGCGCCGTGGCTACCGGCCGCGCCGTGACCTGGGGCACGAGCAACGGCCAGGTTGCATCCGTCACGGCCACTGGCGCCACTGCCGTGGTTACCGCGTGGAGCGGCGGCGCGGCCTCGATCACCGCGACCGCGGGCGGGGTCACCAGCCCAGCCGTTAAAATCGTTGTGAATGCGTTTTGCTGCACGGTCGGTGAGGGTGCGCCCCCAACCGTGGCGGCGGCTTTCCAGGCAGCTCTGATCCGCAACCACTTGACCGTGACTACCCCGGTGGCGGACGCCGCTTCGCGCGCCGGCGCCGGCTACGTCCAGACCGTCACCGCCGCTGGCGCGCCGTGCCTGTTGGCGATGGCGGACGGCGCCAGCACCGCTTACGTGGTGAGCGGCGCCCTGCTGGCGGCATATCTGGCTCTGGGTGGGCCGGCCGGCCCGGTGGGATATCCGGCGTCGGATGCGACCTCCGCTGGCAGGCAGCTATTCGCGGGCGGCGCCCTGGCCGGCAATCCCGTGCAACCGGTAAGCGGCAGCGTGCTGACAAAGTGGGCGGCGCTAGGCTACGAAACCGGAAGCGCCGGCGCTCCGGCCGCGCCCGCGTACCCCTTTGCCACCTTCACGGGCAGCTCGGGGACCGCGCAGAGCTTTGCGAACGGCTCGATTTACGCTTCCACCGGCGGCCCGACCTCCGGCCAGTCCTGGTTTGTCACCGGTCTGATTCTGGCTTCTTACACCGCCAACGGCGGCATCGGCGGCAGCTTCGGCATGCCCCTGGGCGACCAGGTTACCGCTGGCGGGCTGGTCCAGCAGACCTTTGAAGGCGGGACGATCGATTATGCGCCCGGCGCGACGGCGGCCACCGCCAAAGCGGCGGCGAGCGTGCCCACCGTGGCGATTTATCCTTCCACGGTTACGGCCGGATCGAGCGCGCTGATCGCGATCTACGGCTTTGCCCCATCGAGTCCCGTTACCGTCTCGGTCGCGGGCGCTTCGAATTTTCCTTTCACCAGCTCGAACGGGGCTTACAGTTGGAGTCAATTTGTGGCGCCCTCGGCGCCGAGCGGCACGATTGCGATCACTGCCCGCCAGGGTTCGTCCAGCGCCAGCGCCACCCTAACCGTGAAAGCGCTGGCGTCGAGCGGCGCCCATTTCACCAAGACCGGCGGCGATAACCAGAGCGGCCTTCCGGGCGCTTTGCTGCCCCAGCCGCTGGTGGTCGCGCTGACCGATTCCTCGGGTTCGCCTGTCGCCAACGCGACGGTGACCTTCCAAGCTTCGCCTGGGGGGAGCTTGACCGCGGCCACTGGCGTGACCGACGCCAATGGCCAGGCGTCCACCTATCTGCGGCTGCCTGCGGCCGCGGGAATCGCTCTGGTAACCGCCAACGCGCCCGCCGCGACCCAAACTCCGGTGACTTTCGGAGCCACGGCAACCCCCGCCACGCTCTCGAATTTCCCGGCCCTGATCGAAGCCGGAACGGCCACGCTGGGCAACGGCTCCGCCACTATCGCACAACAAGGCGCGCTGCTCACGGCGGTGGCGTCCATCTTTTCTTACTATCAAAACCTGGGACAGATTTCGGTAGCGGGCGGCGCGGCCACGCCGGCGGCGCTCAACCAGTTCCTCACCTCCTATTGCAGCCTGGACGCTAGCGGCAAATCTTCCTGCGATGGGTTCCTTTCGAACGGGGCGTCTGGCCAACCGGTGGTGAACCTGTGGCGCGCGGCACAGTTCGCCGGCATGGACGTAACCGTGGAAACACCCAGCCTCGCAGCCATCGCCGACTGCCTGGGCGCCGGCGCTCCGGTGCTGGTCTCGCTCGGCTTGTCGCTCAACGGCGCCAACGCCGGTGGGAACTTCGTGGTCGCAACCGGCGTGGCTGCCGACGGCTCGATCCTGATTCAAGATCCCAACCCGATTTTTGGGAAATCGGATCTGAATTCCTATTTGAACGGATTCACCGGGCCGGGCGGTGCCTGGACGGGCGCGATTCTGGGAGTGGTGAGATTTACAACAACGCAGCCCAGTGCCCGCCGTTTCATGGCTGGCGCGGTTTCCCAGCCTGTGGCAGTCATGCACGGATTCGCCCTAAACGTAACTTCGCCCTATGGCGCTTGCGGGCAACCTCTGACGCTCTGGGACGCGGTGGACTCGAGTGGCAACCCGCCGTCCGGAGGCCCGCTGGCGACTCGATTGCTGGTCTGCGATGGCCTACTGCCTGAGTACCAGATCGATATTGGCGCGGCAGCCGCGTTTCAGGCATTCGTCACCGATTTGGCGCAGCAGGGCGGCGTACTGAATGTTTCGGGCAGCGCACCGGCCAGTTACAGCGCAACCCGCCCCACTCTGAACCTGGTAGTAGCGCCGGAGACCGCGGCAATATCCGCTTCCGGGGTGGTGAATGCCGCCAGCTTCACGCCCGGGATTGCACCCGGTGGCCTTATCGCGATCTTCGGCGATGGATTGTCCGGCGTGGCGGCTGCGACCACGGTGAGTTTCGATGGAATCGCGGCCACGGTCCTGGCGGCTACTCCTTTCCAGGTAAACGCTCAGGTCCCTCCTACTATAAGTATCGGATCACACACGATGGCGCTCTCGTCCGCTTACGGATCGTCGCAGGTGCCGGTAACGGTCTCCCCCGTCGCCCCAGCGGTTTTCTTGCTGAGCAATACCCAGGGGGCTATCGAGAATCAGGACGGCACCATCAATTCAGTCGCCAATCCGCTCCCGCGGGGCCAAACCCTGGTGGCGTACGTTACCGGATTAGGCACAACTGCGGCACACGGAACCCTCAATCCCGCCGTGACCCCGGTGACTGCGTTGCTGAACGGCGTGCCTCTTTCTCCGGCGTATGCCGGGCTTACTCCCGGTTATATCGGCCTATACCAGGTGAATATCCCAATCCCGGCCACCACCCCGCCCGGGTCCGCGATTTCCTTGGTCCTGCAGCAGGGAAATGCGCAGAGCAACGCGGTTGCAGTCGCCATCCAATGAGCCCTGGCTAGAAAGAGGAATTGAGACCGTTCGGTGTGAAACCCTTGACTCGCCGGCGCAATCGTGATTTAATGCGGTCGTTTCATTGTGTAGGGTGCCGAAATGGCGGAAAAGGTCGTCTTTTGGTTAGCTGGAGAGAATTCTTCTTGACAGCGAGCCAGCCGGCAGTTCACTATGTAGTTTACCGCGTCAGTGGGTAGTGTGCATTTGTGTACTTCATCTGAGTTGCCCGGAAGATAAAGAAAATTTAATACCACGGGCAGCCAAATACGGGTTCAGCAGTGCGACTAGCATAAGCGGGAAAGCAGCCAAGCTTGGTGGCTGCAGCCGACCTCCGCCCGACACGGGGGCCGTTCCCGGTAGTCTGAACGGTTTGGAAGTTGGTATTACGAGGCTCAGGTTGGAAGTAGACTTCTACCAATTCAACATTCGCAAAACTTAACAAGGAGAAGGTAATGGCAGATTTTCGCAGAATAGTTCTTGCGCTCGCCGTGCTGGCCCTGTTCGCCGGGCTCGCGGGTGCGCAGTCAATGGTATGCAATGCGTCGACCGTTCCCACGCAGCTCCGTTCCGAAGGCATTACGGATTTGATGGGTGACATTCAGCTCCAGTGCACCGGCGGCGCGGTAACGCCCGCAGGCCAGAACATCCCACAGGCCAACTTCGTGTTGTACACGAATACGGCGGTTACGAGCCGGCTCCTGACCACCAGCGGCACCACCGGAACTGCTTCCGAAGCCATGCTGCTGATCGATGAGCCGGGGTCCGGTGAGACCACAAATGCCTATAACGGCAGCCAATTGCCGCTTTATGGCGCCACCGTGCCGATCATCGCATGCCCGACGCCACTATCCGGCTGCACGGCAATTGCCGGCACGGCATCTTATAGCCCAACTGGCGGCGGCGGCCCCTATCCCATCGCGATCCCGCAAACCAACACCGCCACCACCGGTCCCCCGGTCTACGTAAACTACAACGCGTACTGGGGCATCGTCAGCGGCAACTCGGTTACGTTTAACGGCGTTCCGATTCTGGCCCCTGGGACGACCGCCTATTCCCGCATTTACCGCATCACCAACGTCCGCGTGAATGCCAGCGCAATTACCGGCGGCACCCTGCCGGGCAACATCATTGCCGACGTTGCCATCAGCGGCCCGACCTCGGTCAGCGTCAACAACTCTGCTCTGACCACCGGTTATGTGGCGCAGAGCCTGAAGACATCGATTCGTAGCGGCACCGATGGCAGCACGCTTTCGCAGAATCTTCTGCAGTGCAACACATCGGGCGGGCTAAGCACAAGCACTACCACTCCTGCAGTGTATGAGAACCTGCGTTACACTGAGCAGTTCGCCTCGGCCTTCAAGACTCGGGTGAACCCGACCGCTGTCGGCGCCACCGGTACTTACCCTGGCACTTCGTCCACTGCCGAACAGAATGTCCCGGGAAATAACTACCTTTCCGAATCCGGATTCACTCCGTATGTCGGAACCACCGCGGTGAACTATGGGGGTAACACTACTTACATTCCGGGTTTGGCCGATTATGGCACGCGCCTTGCTGCCGTCTTCAGCAACATCCCGGCCGGCGTCAGCATCTATGTTCCGACCACCACGGATAACGGCTCAAGCACCACGACAATTCAGTTGATTCCGAGCGCCACGTACCTTTATGGGGGTAGCACGTTGATCGGTCTCCCGGCAACAACCACTTCCCCAGTAAACTTGGTTCAGTTGCCGGTCAGCAGCGGCTCCGCTACCGCGGTTTGGGAAGTGATGACCACTTCCACCGCGACGGTTGAGAACGTCGATATCCCGGTTTACATTCTCTATACCGCCAACCCGGGCGCAAACACCCCCGGAATCGGTACGATGACCGTGAACCAGAGGTACGCGCCAGTCGCTGCCGATATCGGCGGCACCATCACGTCCGCCTCTTCGTCGCAGCCGATTCCGCGCTTCATCGACACTTCGACGGCGGGCACCTTCGGCAATATCGTTGCGTGCACGACCTCCCTGCTCTTCCCCTATGTAACGGAGATCGCAGGGTTCGACACCGGTCTGGCGATTGCGAACACCAGCTCCGATACGTTTAGCACGACTCCTCAAGCCGGTGCTTGCACTTTGACCTGGTTTGGAACAGCGGCTCCGTCGCCCACTGTGACGGCGACGGTTGCCGGCGGCACGATCTGGGCCGGACTCACTTCCATACTGGCCCCGGGCTTCAACGGCTACATGATCGCGACTTGCAACTTCCAGTTTGCTCATGGCTTTGCGTTCGTCAGCGATCTTGGCGCGCGCAACCTGGCGATGGGCTACCTGGCGTTGGTCATGAACCAAAATTCGGGCTCCTTCAGGCCGACCCCGACGGCGGAGTCCCTGGAGAACTAACCCGGTCGGTTGAAGTAATGAAAAATGGGGGGGCTTCGGCTCCCCCTTTTTTTTCGCCCTCAAGCTCGGTTTCCGGAGCAACCGTGGTGCGGGCGGTTCACGCCTGCGGGGCTTGGATTCTGAACTCCGGGTGGGACAGACGATCGTTTTTTGTCGTCTGTCGGGATGTTGCGGCTTGGCGAGGGCCTGACAGACCACAAAAAACGATGGTCTGTCCCACCTGGAGGTTCGGTTTGTGAACTCTGCAAAAGAATTCTTTCGGTCGATAGTTTGAGCCATTCGCCGTGGTACACTATGTTTTCCCCGCGTCCATCCCTACAGTCATTGTGTTCCTTCGCGAACAAGGAGGTAACTCTTGAATCAGATCCGGCTTTTTGTCCTTGCCATGATATTGGGTGCTGCGATCGCGCCGTTGGCTTCCGCGCAAACGGTGGCGAGCGTCTCCGTCGTGAGCGGAAACGGGCAGCTCATCTGTGAAGGCTGCGTCAACACCGCCTTTCAATTTTTCGATGACCTGACCGTGCGGGTGGCGGACGTCAACAACAACGCCATCCCGAACGCAACCGTCACTTGGGCCGTTGTCTCCGGCCTCGCGCAATTGTTTACCACCTCCACTTCCACCGATAGCAACGGTTTGACGTATGTCCAACCCATCGCCACACTGCAGTATGGAACTCCCGGTTTCACCTATACTCAGAACACGATTACTGCGACCGCTGGAAACTACACTGCTACCTTTACCATCACGCAAGCGCTGCCGCAGAGCAATAACCCGGTGCCGCCCGTTTATTACGATTTCGGCGCGCTCGCCAATTTGTTCGGCAACACCGTCTCGGGCTCGGCGAGCTCGGCGGAAACCTTCCAGTCTCCGCTCACGGCGGGCGTGGAATCGACCGCGGGCGGAGGCATCCCCAACATCTCGATGCGCTTGGTCAATGCCGACAACACCTCCGGGCCTTCGTCCACCATTCCGTCGCTCTACTGTCCCACGGCAGCCGGTGCGGACCTCTATTCCGTCCTGACCGGAGGGAACGGGTACGCCTCCTGTCCCGCGGTGTTTGGCGGCGTGGCCGGGAGCAACGGAACCTTCGCGGTGCTGCTGGGCGGCATTGCCCAAAACAACTCCTACAGCACCTGGACCAGCGTATACGCGAACAGCCTGCCCGTCGGCGTGGAATCGAACTTTGTCAGACTGAACGTGGCTCCCGCCGTGGTCGGGGCGGTCGCGGTAACCAGTGGGAACGCGCAGGTCGCCAATCAGGGCAAGGCTCTGGCCCTTCCCCTGGTGGTTACGGTGACCGGTCCTGGCGGCAACGTTCTGTCCGGGCAAACCGTGAACTGGAGCTTCTCGCCAGCCGGCGCTGGCGTTCTCGGAGCCGCTTCCACTGTTACCGGATCCAACGGCCAGGCGAGCAACACCTTCACCATCGCCGCGTCCTATACCGGCTCCATCACGATTACCGCCACGGTCTCGGGAAAGTCCACAAGCTTCACCGAAACCTCCACCGCTCCGGTAGTCGTCACAGGAATCTCCATTGTCTCGGGTAACAACCAATCCGCCCTGGTCAACACCGCCTTCGCCAATCCGCTCGTGGTACAAGTCAACAGCAGCACGGGCGCGCCGGCGGTGAATACGGCGGTGACGTTCACCGTCACCAGCGGCGTAGTTACGTTGTCCGCCACCACCGTGACCACCAACAACAGCGGCCAGGCGCAAGTCACCGTAACCGCCGGCTCCACGTATGGAACGGTGAATGTAATGGCTGCCACCTCCGGTTACAGCGTCGCTTTCACCTTGGCGGTAGTGCCCGCGGGGCCCAGCTTCACTTCGGCCAACTTCTATAACGGCGCCGATTTCAAGAGCGGCTCCGTCTCGCCTTGCGGCATCGTGGCGCTGATCGCAAGCAACATCGCGCCCACCGTTCAGGGCACCGTAGCCGCCGGCGAGATCGGCGCATTGCCGTACGCGTTGGGTGGCGACAGCCTCACCGTCAATGGCGCTCAGGCGCCCATCTACTCGGTCTCGAACAACGCCAACGGCAGTCAACAGTTGAATTTTCAAATGCCCTGCAGCGTGACGCCCGGCACGAATGTGCCGGTCACCGTCACCGTAAGCGGAGGTAGCGCGACCAATCCGATTACGGTGTTGCCGGCCAGCCCGGGCGTATTTCAAACCACGCTCGCGACGGGAGGCAGCCTCGCCATCATCGAGCGTCCGGACGGCTCTTTTGCCAGTACCTCCAATCCGGCCCGCGCGGGTGAAACGGTAACCGCCTTCGCCACCGGTCTCGGGGCTACGGCCCCGTCGGTCGGGACCGACGCGCTGCCTATTCCGGGCGCCACCGCCGCTCCAACCGGATCCATCGTGGTGGGTGTGAATAACGCCGGTGTTCCGCTCGGCTCGGCGCAGCTCTCCCCGGATCTGATTGGCGTATTTGAGATCACCTTCCAGATTCCCGCGAGCCTGGCATCCACCACGGGCTCGCCCGTGAACGTTCCGTTCTCGATCGGAGTTCAACCGTCCGGCAGCAGTACCACCTACTACAGTCTGGGGAACATTATCCCCATTCAGTAGGCGCCGGTAGCCTTAGTTTTTCGTCCCAGGCCATTCCTTCTCGGGGGCCGGCAAATTGTCGGCCCCTTCTTTTCTTCTCTTTTTATTCGCCATAATTTCTATATGTGGTGGTGTTCCGGCTCTGTGTAGATCAGGTTGTACCCCGTATAACCCTCCCCGTTTCATTCACTTCCCTCAAAAAACTATTGCAACAGATAAGGTCTCCGTGCCACTATAGGTTGTGGCCAGAAATAGGCCATAAATTGGAATAAAATCGGGCGCAAATGCTCATTTCCCAGTCCATTCAGATGGTGGAACCGCCACGCGGCATGTATTCCGCTTTCTGTGACAAAGACGGGCGCCTGAAATTGCCGGTGGATTTTCAGAGCTTCCTGAACGCGCTGGCGGAGAAGAAGTTGTTTTGCACCTCGTTCGACCGTAAGTCCGCCAGAATCTACCCGCTGGAGAAGTGGCGGGAAGTGGAAGAACTCCTTGAGAAGTATCGCGAGGATCCCGAGGCCGTGCGCAAGCTGGCGTTCAATGCCTCGGACCTGGGAGGCGAATCCATCATGGACCGCCAGGGCAGGGTCCAGTTGCCGCCGGAGCTGCGCCGGGAGCTGACCCTCGAAGCGCAGACCGTTCGCGTGCGCGCCAACCGCGGGCATATCGAAATCCTCAACCAGGCGACCTACGAAGAACTGAAGAACGAAGCGCGCCAGGTCACGCGCGAAGACCTCAACAAGCTGGAGATGGCGGGGCTGATCTGATGGGCTATGGAACACTTTCCGGTCATGAGCGAGGAGGCAATATCGCTTCTGGCGATTCGCCCCGACGGCGTCTACCTCGACGCCACAGCCGGCCTCGGCGGCCACACCGCCCTGATTGCGCGGCTTCTCAAGACCGGCCTGGTGATTGCAAACGACCGCGACGCCGAATCGCTCGAGCTGGCGCGCCGCAACACCGCCGATTGTGCCGCTCGCATCCGGTTTCAACAGGCAAAATTCTCGGAGATGACGGAAACCATGCGGGAGGCCGGCTACCACCGGGTGGACGGCCTCCTGGCCGACCTGGGCGTCAGCCGGTATCAGCTCACCACCGCGGAGAGAGGGTTTTCGTTCATGGCGGATGGGCCGCTGGACATGCGCATGACTGCAACTGAAGGCATGACAGCGGCCGAGTTAGTCAACCAAAGTGCCGAAAAGGCAATCGCCGATTGGATCTTCCAGTACGGCGAAGAAAGGAGCGCGCGAAGGATTGCCAGAGCACTCGTGAGGGCGCGGCCCATTCGGAGCACACGGCATCTGGCCGATGTCGTGGAGCGGGCCGTGCCCAGAACGAGCCGTCTGCATCCGGCCACCAAGACCTTTATGGCGTTGCGCATGGTGGTCAACGACGAACCGGGGGAATTGGACAAGCTGCTTCAGAGCGCGCCGGGTTTGCTCAACCCAGGGGGGCGCATGGTGGTGATCAGTTTCATGTCGAGCGAAGACCGCATGGTGAAGGAGAGATTTAGGGCGCTGGGGCGCGAGGGGCAAGCCCGCATTCTGACGCGGCGGCCGCTCCAGCCGGGCGATGCTGAAGTCGCCCAGAACCCGCCCTCACGCAGCGCCAAAATGCGCGCAATCGAACGGATTTGAATGAAGGAGAACCCATGGCGACGCAACCGAACTACGCATACCGGGCCGGGTTAGGAACCGCCGAGGAGCTTCCGCGGCCCCGGCGGCGGGCTTTTGAGCTTCGCGCCCTGCCGCACGAAAGCGTGTTTTTCTATCGCAAGGCCATCGATAATTCGCGCCTGGTCAGGGAATCCGATCCCCAATCGCGCGGCGCCTGCTGGTCGGCCATTGGCGTGGCCGGAATCGTGGTGGCTCTGCTGTTTGGAGTGCTGGCGCCCAGCGTCGCGGATACCCTCTCGGGTTACAAACTGCAAAGCCTGCGAGCCGAGGAGCAACGCCTGTTGGACGAACGCCGCACGCTCGAGCTGGCGGTGGCCGAACGCCTCAGCCCGGAGCATCTCGCCAGGCTCGCCGGCCGGCAGAACCTGGTGACGCCGAGGTCCGGCCAGGTGCTGCGGTTGGAGAGCGACAGGCCGGACTCTTCCGTGGCCATGGTGAAGTAGCTTTCCGGAGGCGTGATTGCGTCACGTAGCGCGATATGGCGGAGCGGCGTTTGATAGTCCTGGTGAGCGGTGTCCTGCTCTGGGGCGCGGCCATCTTCTACACCCTGGTCAAGCTCCAGATCGTGCATCATCGCGAATATGCGGCCATCGCGCGGGCGCGCCAGGAAGTAGTGGTCCCGATACCGGCCCCCCGAGGAAGCATTTTTGACCGCACCGGCTCGCCCCTGGCGATGAGCGTCCCGGTCGATACCGTTCACATCAATCCTCTCAAGATCGATCCCATCATTGCGGCAGGCATTCTTTCGGCCAAACTCCACCAGGATAAGAACGAGCTTTACCGGCGCATCCTTGCCGCGCGCGACAACCGCCGCGGATACCTGGTGGTGGCGCGCAATCTCGGTTGGGAGGAAGGCGACGATCTCAGCCACCTGCCAGTGGATGGAATCGCGCTCGACCGTCAATCCCAGCGGCACTATCCCAAAGGCGCGCTTGCGGCCCACGTGCTGGGAACCGTGAATTTCGAGGGCAAGGGCGACGCCGGAGTGGAGCAAACCCTCGACCAGTATCTTCGCGGCACTCCCGGCGCCCAACGCGTGCTCACCGACGTGCAGCGCCGCTGGATCGACACCGAGACCGCCGTGGCGCCCAAGCCCGGACTGCCGGTTACCCTGACCATCGACGAGCGCCTGCAGTTCGTCGCGGAGCGCGAGCTGGCGGCCGCGGCAGCGGCCCACGGCGCCTCCAGCGGCAGCGTGGTAGTGATGAATCCGCATACCGGCGAAATCCTGGCGCTGGCCAGCTACCCCGTCTACGACCCCAACGCGCCTCCCGAGGCCGCCAATCCTCCGCAGCGCGAGAACCATGCCACCGGCGTTCCCTTCGAGCCGGGATCGGTGTTCAAGGTGATCACGCTGTCGGCGGCGCTCGAAACCACCCGTTTGCGGCCCGAATCCATTATCGATTGCGGGCGCGGCAGCATCACTTTATTCGGCCGCACCATTCACGAAGCCCACGGCGGCTACGGCACCATTCCGATGGCGCAGGTGCTGGCCCGATCGAGCAACGTCGGCGCCATCCGCGTCGGTATGACGGTCGGGCAGCAAAACATGTACGACTATGTGCGCCGCTTCGGCTTTGGCCAGAAGACCGGGGTGCCGCTGCCGGGCGAATCGCGGGGAAGATTGCGGCCGCTGTCCCGATGGAGCAAAGTATCGCTGGCATCCGTGTCCATGGGGCAAGAGATCAGCGTCACCACCGTGCAACTGGCACAGGCGGCGAGCGTGGTGGCCAATGGCGGCCTGTTGGTGCGCCCCCGGCTGGTGCTGAAAATCGGCGATCGGACGGTCAATGGCGATCCACCCATTCGCGTGGTGCGCCCGGAGACGGCTATCACCATGCGCCAGATGATGGAAGGGGTGGTGATGCCCGGCGGAACGGGTTATCCCGAGGCGCGGCTGGAGGGTTACTCGGTCGGAGGCAAGACCGGCAGCGCGCAAATCTACGATCCTGCCAGCCATCGCTATACTCACTACTACAACGGCTCCTTCCTGGGATTCGCGCCGCTGACGAACCCCGCCATTGTCGTCGTGGCCACCCTAAACGGAACCCACGGCAATCTCGGTTTCGGCGGCCGCGCGGCCGCGCCCGTGTTCCATGCCGTCGCTCAGGAAGCCTTGCGGGTGCTGGACGTTCCCAAGGACATCCCGGAGCAGGCGCCCGTCGAAGTGGCGGCGATAAAACCGGCGCCGAGCGACCTGGCCATCGCCAGCCTGGAATCGCTCGAACCGAATATCCTGGAAGAAGAAGGGGACGAGGATGCCGACGCCCCTCCGGCGGCGGCAGGGCCCAAAGTGCCGGATTTTCGGGGAAAGAACATGCGCGCCGTGCTGGCGCAGGCTGCATCCATGGGATTGAGCGTGCTGCCCGACGGCAGCGGCATTGCCCGTGTGCAATTCCCCCCGGCTGGCGCAACCCTGCGGCAAGGAGAGCGCATCCGCGTCCGATTTGCGCGATGACCATAGCGGACATACTGGCCGGAGTTGGTTTGCGGCAGCCCCTCTCGCCGGAGCTCGCCCGCACGCCGATATACGGCCTCGATTACGACTCGCGGCGCGTCGGCGAAGGGTTCCTCTTCTTCGCTTTTCCGGGCAGCCGGACCGATGGCCGGCGATTCGCGGCCGACGCCCTCGCCCGCGGGGCCGTGGCCATCGCATGCGAAGACCCGCCGCCGGAGGAACTGGCGGGGAAATGGATTGAAGTCGAGCACGGTCGCCAGGCCCTGTCGCTCGCGGCGGGCAATTTTTACGAGCATCCGGACCGGCGCATCCGCCTCACCGGCATTACCGGCACCAACGGCAAGACCACCACCGCTCTGCTCACCGACGCCGTGCTGCGCGCCGCGGGCGCCACCACCGCTTTGATCGGCACTATCGGCTACCACCTGGCCGGACGGCTTCTCCCCGCGGCAAACACCACCCCGGAATCGCTCGACACCGTCCGGCTCCTGGCCGAGCTCGAGCGCGCCGGAGGCACCCTCGCGGTGATGGAAGTGTCGTCCCACGCGCTGGCGCTCGGCCGAGTGCATGGCTTCCGATTTCACACCGCCGTCTTCACCAACCTGACGCGCGATCATTTGGATTTCCACGGCACCATGGAGGACTATTTCGCGGCCAAGCAAAAGCTGTTCGCCGGCGCGGGCGGTCCACCGCCGCCCTGCGCCGTCGTCAACCAGGACGATCCGCGCTCCCGCGACCTTCCCCTTTCGCCCCAGACGCGCGTTTGGCGCTACGGTCTCGGCCGGGAATCCATGCTCCGGGCGCGCCACGTTTCGTCCGGCATCGAGGGCCTGCGCTTCGACGTGCAGGTGGAAAAGAAGCGTTTCGCCGTGGAGTCGCCCCTCATCGGGAAGATCAACGTGTATAACATTCTGGCCGCCTGCGGCGTCGGGTTGTCTTACGGCTTGGACGCGGAGACCATGGCGCGCGGGATTGCGAGCCTGCGGGTAGTGCCGGGCCGTTTTGAGCGAATCGACGAAGGCCAGCCGTTCACCGTGGCGGTCGACTACGCGCATACCGACGATGCGCTGCGCAACGTGATCGCCGTTGCGCGCGGTCTCGGCCCGAAACGCATCATCACGCTGTTCGGCTGCGGCGGCGACCGCGATCGAGCCAAGCGTCCCCTGATGGGCCAGGCGGCGGCCGAAGGCAGCGATCTGGTGGTGCTCACCAGCGACAATCCCCGCTCGGAGGACCCGCTCGCTATCATGAACGATGCCCTGGTCGGCATCCGCCGCACCGACGTCACGCACATTGTGGAGCCGGACCGCGCCGCCGCCATCGCCCGCGCTCTCAAGGAAGCTCGCGAAGGCGACATCGTAATCCTGGCGGGCAAAGGACATGAAACCTATCAAGTCTTGAAGGAAAGGACCATCCCGTTCGACGACCGGATTGTGGCGAGAGAAGTGCTCAAGGGTTATGGATATCAGCCGCGGCGATGAGCAAATGAACACATGGAGCAGGCCGGCAGCCGTGGGGCAGACCATCGTTCTTCGTGGTCTGCCCTGCATGTTTTCCTGTAGAGCAGGCGTTTTCGCCTGGACTCACAGGCGGCTCGCGAATGTGGCGCACGCAAGCCCTGATTGGGTGACCCAGCGTGGGACAGACCATCGTTTTTCGTGGTCGGTCAGGCCTTCACCAAGCCACAACAGCCTGACAGACGACGAAAAACGATCGTCTGTCCCACGTATTTTCCCGTGCCGATTCCCCATATGACCCTGAACCTCCAACAACTCGCGCGTGCCATGGGAGCCACCGGCGGCCCATTCGAAGGAACCGCCGCCGCATGGAGTGTGGACAGCCGGACACAGCCGCGCGGGGCCGTCTACTTCGCCCTGCGCGGCGAGCGCCACGACGGACACGACTTTGTCCATGCCGCGTTCGAAAAAGGGGCGGCCGCGGCCGTGGTGGATCACCCCGTCGATTCGCTAGCCCGTGAAATGTTCGTGCCCGATACCTTGGCTGCCCTTCAGTCCGCGGCCGTGTGGGCCCGGCGCGAGTGGGGCGGGGAAGTGGTGGCCGTGACCGGTTCGGCCGGCAAGACCACCACCAAGGACGCGATTGCGCACCTGCTCTCGGTAGACCGGACCGTCGGCCGCACCATCGGCAATTTCAACAATCACGTGGGCGTGCCGCTTTCGATTTTGCGATTGCCGGATGGAGCGCGCGCCGCCGTCGTCGAGATCGGAATGAATCACGCCGGTGAAATTCGCGGCCTGGCGCGCATCGCCGCCCCTTCCATCGCCGTCGTCACCAACGTCGGTTACGCTCACGTGGAATTCTTCGCCGATGGAATCGAGGGCGTTGCCGCGGCCAAGCGGGAGCTGATCGAAACGCTGCCGCCTTCGGGCGTCGCGGTGCTCAATGCCGACGATGCCCGCGTGCGCCAGTTCGCCCGCGTGCATCCGGGCCGCAGCGTCACGTTTGGATTTGCGGAAGACGCCGAAGTTCGGGCCGAATGCTACCGCGAAAGCGGAAACGGAGCGGTGTTTCGCGCGCTCGGCGTCGAATTCGAGACGGGCATGGCGGGGCGCCACGCTGTCCTGAATCTGCTGGCGGCCATCGCCGTCGCCCGCGAATTTGGCATCGCGCCCGAGCGCTTGCGCGACCCCGTGCGGACTTTCTCGGCCGGAGAGCGCCGCGGCCGCAGGATCGAACACAACGGAATGGTGATTTGGGACGACACTTACAACAGCAATCCGGAAGCGGCCAGGGCCATGATCGACGTGTTGGCGCGAACGCCGGCGGCGCGGCGCATCGCCGTACTGGGGGAAATGCTCGAGTTGGGACGCTCGTCGCCGGAGCTGCACCGCGGCGTGGGACGATACGCGGCCGAATGCGGCATCGAGTACCTGATCGGAATCGGAGGCGACGCGCGCCTGACGGTAGAGGCGGCGGTGGATGGCGGCATGGCGGCCGCAGGCGCGAAGTTCCTGGAGGACCCCGCCGCGGCGGGCGAGTATTTGCGCAGCGTGGCCCGGCCGGGAGACGCCGTTCTATTCAAGGGATCGCGCGGCATCGGCGTCGAGCGAGCCATCGAAAGGTTCATGGCCTGAGACATGCTCTATTTCCTGCTTTACGAAAAGCTGTATCGCTACGCGACCCCGTTCCGCGTGTTCCGCTACGTTACCTTCCGCACCGCCTTCGCCAGCCTGACCGCGCTGTTTCTGTGCGTCGCCCTGGGCCCGTGGCTGATTGGCAAGCTGCGCGAGTTTCAAATCGGCCAATACATTCGCGAAGAAGGGCCGCAGTCGCACCAGAAAAAAGCCGGCACCCCGACCATGGGCGGCGTGCTCATCATTATTTCGATTATCGTACCGACCCTGCTATGGGCGGACCTGCGCTACGTGTACGTGTGGGCGGCCATGGGGGCGCTGCTGGCGTACGGCTTGATCGGATTCCTCGACGATTACGCTAAAGTCGTCTCGCGCCGCAACCTGGGGCTCACCGGCAAGCGAAAACTCATCTATCAGTTCGCCATGGGATTCGCGTTTGCGATTCTGCTGCTGTTCATGCGCGGCTATGGCGATTATTCGGCGCAGATGAATATTCCGTTCTTCAAGCAGTTCAAACCGTCGCTGCTCATTACGCCGGCGCTGGCCAACCCCTGGACGTACGCGCTCGGCGTCGCGCCCTTCTGCCTTTTCGTGGCCTTGGTCGTAGTGTTTTCCTCGAACGCGGTGAACCTGACCGACGGACTGGACGGCCTGGCCATCGGCCTGATGGTGATTGCCGCCGGAGCGTTGACCATCCTTACCTACGCCGGCGGCCACGCCCAACTGGCCGAGTACCTCCAACTGGCGCGCAATCCGCGCACCAGCGAGCTGACTGTCTTTTGCGGGGCGATGACCGGCGCGAGCCTGGGATTCCTATGGTACAACGCGCATCCCGCCGAGATTTTCATGGGCGACGTCGGCGCGCTCGGGTTGGGCGGCGCCATGGCCGCGGTCGCGGTGCTCATCAAGCAGGAGGTCCTGCTGTTGTTCATCGGCGGCGTGTTCGTGCTGGAAGCGCTGTCGGTGATTTTGCAGGTAGGCAGTTTCAAGCTGCGGCACGGAAAACGGATTTTCAAGATGGCTCCGCTGCATCACCATTTCGAACAATTGGGATGGGCCGAATCGAAGGTGATCGCGCGTTTTTGGATCGCCGGCCTGGTGCTGGCGCTGTTTGCATTAACGACCTTAAAGCTGAGATAGATGAAGATCGAACGAACCAGTTCAATGGCATCACTGTGGGGCAGACCATCGCTTTTCGTGGTCTGCCCCGCAGCTCGTACTCGGCCAAGGCCACGTGGCGGCTCTCACATCGTGGGCCAGCCGTTTGCCATAGGAGAGCATCCGAAAAAGGTATCGGTGGCAGACCACAAAAAACGATGGTCTGCCCCACGGAGGCTCGTGAGTGCAACCTAAGGCTCTAGTCGTAGGCATGCGCTCCAGCGGGATGGCGTCGGCTGAACTGCTGGTGCGGAACGGCGCCCAGGTGCGCGCGACCGATCTGAAACCTCTGTCGGCCCTCGGTCCGGCCGAGGAATTGGTGAACCGGCTCGGCATTCCCTTCGCCCAGCAAAGCGACGCCGTCTTCGAAGACGCGGAGCTGATCGTACTTTCCCCGGACGTGCCCATGGACCTGCCGGCTCTCGAGGCTGCGCGCCGGCGTGGGGCTCTGGTCATCGGCGAGGTGGAATTGGCGGCGCCATTTCTGAGGGGCCGCATTATCGGCATCACCGGTTCCAACGGCAAGACCACCACCACCAGCTTGATCGGCCACATTCTGCGCGAGGCGGGCCTGGAGGTCCAGGTCGGCGGCAACATCGGCACTCCGGTGACGGCCATGATCGCGAGTTCGCGTGCGGATGGCTGGAACGTGCTGGAGCTTTCCAGCTTCCAGCTCGAGACCATCGCGGCATTTCGCGCCGATATCGGCCTGGCGTTGAACGTCACCCAGAATCACCTCGACCGGCATCGTACGTTCGAGAATTACGCCGCGGCCAAGCGCCGGCTATTCGAAACCATGAGCGCGGACGGCTGTGCCGTGCTGAATGCGGAAGATCCTATTTGCGCCAGTTTCGCCCAGCATACCGCGGCCGCCGTGCGATGGTTCAGCGGCGCGCGCCCGGTGGAAGCCGGCGCGTACCGGCTGGGCGGCGACTTGATTCTCGACGGCAGGCGCCTGATGAGCGCGGGCGAGATTCCGCTGCGCGGCAACCACAACGTCGAAAACGTGCTGGCGGCGGCGGTCGCGGCGTCGCGCGCGGGTGTGAGCGACGCGAAAATCGCGGCCGCGGTCAAAACCTTCCGTGCCGTGGAGCACCGGCTGGAGTTCGTGCGCAACATGAGCGGAGTGGATTTCTATAACGATTCCAAAGCGACCAGTGTGGATGCCACGTTGAAGGCGCTCGATGCGTTCGAGGGCGGGTTGTGGGTGATCCTGGGCGGCAAGGACAAGGGCCTGGACTATGCGCCGCTGCGCGCACCGCTGGCGGCCAAAGCGCGAGCCGCATTGCTGATCGGCGCTGCCGCGCCGAAAATCGCGTCCGCGCTGGCGGGGGCCGCTCCGCTGGTGGAAGCGGGCACGCTCGAGAGCGCTGTCCATACGGCCTATGACCGCGCCCAGCCGGGCGATACCGTGCTGCTCGCGCCGGCCTGTGCCAGCTTCGACCAGTTCCGAAGTTTCGAACACCGCGGCGAGACGTTCAAAGAAATCGCCGGGCTCCTGGAGGCGAAAAGTTAAACCATGTCGCAGCGTTTGAAAACCGATTGGATCCTGTTCCTCACCGTGCTCGCGATGGTCTCGTTCGGCATGGTCATGATCTATAGCGCCTCGTCGATTATGGCGCGGCTCGATCCGCGCATCCAGTCGAGCTGGCATTACGTCATCCGGCAGTTGGAGTTCGCGGTGGTCGGAGTGGCGGCGATGATGGCCTTGAAGAAGACCGATTACCACCTTCTGCGAAACCCGGGCGTGGCGTTCGGAGCCATCGGCGTGGCCATGGTGTTGCTGTTCGCGGTGTATTTCGTCGATTCCGACCATCACCGCTGGCTGCGGTTGGGTCCGGCCGGTTTGCAGCCCTCGGAGCTGGCCAAACCCGCCCTGGTCGTGTTCCTGGCGTTCTTCGTTACCTGGCGCAGGCCGGCGATCAACAACGCGCGCTACACCCTGATTCCCGCGGCGTGCGCGGTGGGACTGGTGATTGGCGCCGTGGTCCGGCCCGACCTGGGTACGGCGGTGGTGCTGGGCCTTACCGCCGCTGCCGTGTTCTTCGTGGCAGGCCTCGAATTCCGCTATTGCTTTATTGCGGCGTTGATCGCGCTGATCGCGTTCGGGGGCTCGATCGCCGCCGAACCGTATCGCCTGATCCGCGTGGTGAAGCGCTACGACCCCGACCTGAAGGTGATCTCCCGCTTCGATCCGCAAGGCCACATTCGCGAGCGCATGGAAGAAACGCTGCGCACCCACGATCCCAACTACCAGCAGGACCAGTCGAAAATTGCCGTGGGCGCGGGCGGCCCGCTCGGAGTGGGCCTCATGAACGGCCGGCAGAAGCTGCTGTATTTGCCCGAAGCGCACAACGATTTCATCTACGCCGTAATCGGCGAAGAGGCGGGGATGGCCGGCACGGTAGGTCTGCTGGCGTGCTTTCTCGTGATTCTGTGGCGCGGGCTGCGCGTCGCCGTTCTGACCCGCGACGAATTCGGGCGCTACCTGGCGCTGGGCGTAACCGTGATTCTGGTGGTGCAGGCATTCATCAATATGAGCGTGGCCGTGGGGCTGGGGCCGACCAAAGGGATTCCGCTGCCGCTGATCAGCTATGGCGGCAGCTCGCTGGTGGCCTCGCTGGCCATGCTGGGAATGCTCATGAATGTGGCCGAGCATGTGGGGTAGCGGTTGTCTAGATTTGTGATGGCCGGCGGCGGCACCGGCGGGCACGTGATCCCGGCGCTGGCCGTGGCGCGCGAATTGCGCCGGCGCGGGCACGAAACGATGTTTGTGGGAACCGGTCGCGGCCTGGAGGCGCGGCTGGTCCCGGCGGAAGGATTCGAGTTGAAGAAGATTGAAATCGGCGCATTGAACCGGGTGGGCGTGGGACAGAAGCTCGCGACTCTGGCCCGTCTGCCGATTGCGACGTCGGCATGCCGCCGCTGGGTGCGCGGCGCCGGCGCCGTATTCAGCATGGGAGGGTACGTGGCCGGGCCCCCGGTTTTGGCGGCGATAGCAACCGGCGTGCCGGTGGTGGTCATGGAGCCCAACGCCGCGCCGGGTTTCACCAACCGCGCCATCGGCCGATTGGTTTCGCGCGCGCTGATCTCGTTTCCTGAAACGGCCGCTTGTTTCCCGGCTGGGCGAAGCGAAATGACCGGGCTTCCCGTCCGCGAGGAGTTTTTTGCCATCGCGCCCAAACCGCGCGGCGAGGTGTTGGAGGTCCTGGTGACGGGCGGCAGCCAGGGCTCGCGGACTCTCAATCGGGCCGGGCGCGAAAGCTGGCCGCTGTTTCGCGGCTCCGGGATGAAGGTCAGGATCGTGCACCAGAGCGGCCCCAAGGAATACGAGAAACTGCGCGAGGAATTCTCGGCCTCGGGCCTGGAGGGCGAAGTGACGCCCTTCATTGCCGATATGCCGCGCGCGTTCGCAAGCGCCGACCTGGTGGTGTGCCGCTCGGGCGCCGGGACGGTCTCGGAGCTGGCGGCGGCGGGAAAGCCCGCCATCCTGGCGCCGTTTCCCTTCGCGGCCGACGATCATCAGACGCGCAACGCCGAAGCCGTCGAGCGGGCGGGCGCGGCGAGGAGGACAACGGATAGGGAAATGAACGGGGAGCGGCTGTTTCGCATGGTATCGGACATCGCCGCGGAAAACGGCCTGCTGGAACGCATGGGCACGGCGGCACGCGGCCTCGCCAGGCGCGGCGCGGCCCAAAGGGCGGCGGAAATTCTGGAAGAACTGGCTGGAGGGCGGCGATCCAAATGACGGAAACATTGTGGGGCAGGTTGGCAACCTGCCGGCCGATTGGTAATCGGCCCCGCTGCAGATGGCACATTACATCGGGAGACGCTTGTAATTGGCGGCAGGCGGGTTGCCAACCCGCCGCAGGTTACCAACCTGCCCCACAATTTGCAGTACCACTCCATTTGACATCGCGCTTCACAACCGAAACAATACAATATTGAAATGTTTTTACGACCGCAACATCTCCATTTCGTAGGCATCGCCGGAATCGGGATGAGCGGCATTGCCGAGGTGCTGCTGAACAACGGGTACAAGATCAGCGGATCGGATCTCAAGCTGTCGCCCATTACCCAACGGCTGGCCGATTTGGGCGCCACCGTCTTCGAGGGGCACGACGCCGCCAACCTGGGCGGCGCGCGCATCCTGGTGGTGAGCTCGGCGGTGGACGAGCAGAATCCCGAAGTCCGCGAGGCGCGCCGGTTGGGACTGCCGGTGATTCCGCGCGGCGAATTGCTGGCCGAGCTGATGCGGCTGAAGTACGGCGTGGCCGTGGCCGGCAGCCACGGCAAGACCACCACCACTTCGCTCACGGCCACCATTCTGGCTCACGCCGGCCTCGATCCGACGGTGGTGGTGGGCGGCCGCGTGGGGACCATGGGCGGCTCCAACGCCCGCGTGGGGCACAGCGATTTTCTGGTGGCGGAATCGGACGAAAGCGACGGCTCGTTCGTGAAGCTCGCGCCGATTTTGGCCGTGGTCACCAATATCGACCGCGAGCACGTGGACCACTATCCGACCCTCGACGCCATTCGCGCGGCATTTATCGAGTTCGTCAACAAGGTTCCGTTTTACGGCGCCGCCATCGTCTGCCTGGACGACGCCAACGTGCAGAGCATCCTGCCGGCGATCACGCGCCGTATCGTGACCTACGGCACCACCGCGCAGGCGGAGGTGGAAGCCAAGGATATCGTGTGCGGCAGCTTCTCCAGCCGGTTCCGGTTGCGCCACCGCGCCGCGGACCTGGGTGAATTTCACCTGCGCATACCGGGGCGCCACAATGTTCTGAACGCGACCGCGGCGGCCGCCGTGGCCATGGAGTTGGACGTTGCGCCCAAGGCGATTGCCGAAGCTCTCGAGAGCTTCAGCGGCGTGGAGCGGCGCTTTCAGGTGCGCGGCAAAGAGCGCGGCATTACGGTGATCGACGATTATGGCCACCACCCCACCGAAATCCAGGCGACGCTGGAGGGCGCCCGGCAGTGCGGCTTCGGGCGCATCCACGTGCTCTTTCAGCCCCACCGCTACACCCGCACCCTGCATCTGGCCGAGGAGTTCGGGCGCGCTTTCCATAATGCCGACACGGTGTTTGTCATGGATATCTATGCGGCCTCGGAAAAGCCCATCGAAGGAGTAACGGCAGAGACGCTGGTGGAGCGCATCCGCCGCGCGGGGCATCGCGCGGTGGAGTATGTGGGAACGATCGACCGGGGAGTGGAGGCGCTGCTCGGCGTGGCGCGGGAAGGCGACCTGGTCCTGACGCTGGGCGCGGGCAACGTCTGGCAGGCGGGTGAGAAAGTGCTGGCGGCGTTGCACGCCGGTTCGGTGCATTCCAATGGCGAGAGAAGCTAAGAAGCCGGACAAAAGGCGAAGCTGGCGCCTCTGGGCCGCCGCCGCCGTTCTGTGCGCGGCCTGTGTTTCCACGGCCTGGGCCGGCCTGAAAGTGCACTCGTACCTCGTAACCAACCGCCAGTTCACGCTTTCCCGCGACGATCCTAACGCGATCTCCATCGAAGGGCTGCGTTACGCCCCGCGATCCCAGGTGATGCGCGTATTCGGGGCGGATTTCAACCGCAGCGTTTTCTCCATTCCGCTGGCCGCCCGCCGCCGGCGCCTGCTCGCCATCGATTGGGTGGAGGACGCTTCGGTCTCGCGGCTGTGGCCGGGCCGGCTGACGGTGCGCATCCGCGAGCGCCAGCCGGTGGCGTTCGTTCTGCCCGGCTCGGGCCTCCTGCTGCTCATCGACGCCAACGGAGTTTTGCTCGATCCGCCGGAGCAGGCGGAGTTCTCTTTTCCCGTGTTGAAGGGCATCCGCGAGGATTCCACCGAGCCGGAACGCCGCGAGCGGGTGCGCGCCTTGCTCGAGTTCGAGCGGGACATGGGGCGGGACGCAAAATCGATTTCCGAAGTGGACGCCACCGATCCGGAGGATCTGCTGGTGGTGGCGCAGATGGGCGACCGGACGGTATCGCTGCACATGGGCGACGGCAACTATGACCGGCGTTTTCAGAATTTCGCCAGGCATTACGCCGAAATGGCGCAAGCGGTTCCGAACGCTACGTCGTTCGATCTTCGCCTGGACGACCGCATTACGGCAAAGGAATAAGTGGCGAGCATGGGGGTAAAACAACACATCGTCGGAGTGGGAATCGATCCGGGCAGCAGCATGACGCGAATGGTGGTGCTGGTGGTGGACCGGAGCCGGGTCAGGCTGGTAGGGGCGGGCGAAGCGGAGTCCGCGGGATGGGCGAAGGGGCGGATTGCCGACCAGGCGGCGGTGACGGCGAGCGTGCTGGCCGCGCTGCGGGAAGCCGAAGCAACCTCCGGGCTCTCGCTGGAGAACGCCGTTGTCGGAATGGGCGGCGCGACGGTGCGCGGCGCCAACGTACACGGGATTCACAACTGGGGCTACGTGAGAGAGGTGGAAACCGAGGACATCGACCGCGCGGTCGCCCGCGCCCGCCGCCGCCAGTTGCCGGAAGATTGCATGGTGCTGCAGCTCTTGATCCAGGATTTCGTGGTGGACGATCACCCCGGCCACATCGATCCGCGGGGCATGCTGGCGTCCTGCCTGGAGGTGAACATTCACCTGGTGACCACCTCCATTCAGGAGCACAATGCTCTGATCGGCGCGGTCAATCAGGCGCACCTGATGGTGGAAGAGAGCATTTTCGAAGGGATGGCGGCCAGCTATGCCGCGGTGGTGCCGGAGGACCGGCGCGAGGGCATCGCGGTGATGGACATTGGCGCCGAATCCACCGAACTGGTGGTATACAACGGCGAAGCCATGTGCCAGGCATCCACCATTTCCATCGGCGGAGATACGTTCACCGCCGATCTGGCGAAGGCCTTCCGCTTGAGCCCGGCGGAAGCCGAAATCGTGAAGCGCGACTACGGCCGCGCTCGCGCCGCCGATTGTTCGGAGAACATCTGGGTGGAGCTGCCGGCGCCGGAAGGCCGCGGACCCGCCGAGACGCGCAAACGCAACGTGAATTTGATTCTGGAGGCGCGCGCCGCCGACCTGTTCCGCGAGGTGCGGAAAGAGCTAATTCGGATTGGCATGGAGGAATCGCTGCTGGGCGGCGTGTTTCTGACCGGCGGCGGCGCAAAACTGCCGGAGATCGCCGACGTCGCGGAAAGCGAATTGAGCTGCCAGACGCGATTCGGCCTGGCTCTGGGGGTGGAAGGCTGGCCCGAGGATATGAAGGATCCCGAATGGTGCACGGCCACGGGCCTGGCCATGTATTCGGCCAAACTGAAAGACCATGCGCGGGGACAACGGGAGGCGGCCGGCTGGTTGGGACGGATGTTGCGGTAGCGTGCGTTTCCGAGCCGCGACCGTCAGAGAGCGGTTGCCCGGGAATACGTTAGAGACAGTCGTAGGAGGTGGCTTATGGCTTTGATGGACACGGACCTGAGCGGTTTGAAATACGAGATCGAAGAGGAAGCGCGCAGCGGAACGCAAATCAAGGTGATTGGCGTGGGCGGCGCCGGCTGCAATGCCGTGGCACGAATGGTGGCCGAGGGTCTGGGCGGGGTGGAGTTTTATGCCATGGACACCGATCGCCAGGCGCTGGCCGCTTGTTCGGTGCCCAGCAAGGTGCAACTGGGAGTCAAGATCACGCGCGGCCTGGGCGCCGGGTCGAAGCCCGAAATCGGCCGCCAGGCGGCGCTCGAGAATACCGACCAGATCGTGGAGCTGCTGCAGGGCGCGGACATGGTATTCGTCACCGCGGGTCTGGGTTACGGCACCGGCACCGGCGCCGCGCCGGTAGTCGCCAACCTGGCCAAGGAATTGGGCGCGCTGACGGTAGCGGTGGTGACCAAGCCGTTCGCTTTCGAAGGCGCTACGCGGATGCGCCTGGCGGAGGGCGGCTTGAGCCAGCTCGCTTCCGCGCTGGACGCCGTGATCGCGATTCCTAACGAGCGGCTGCGGGCGTTGGTGCCGAAAGGCGTCAGCTTTTTCGAAGCTTTCAAGGTGGCCGACGACCTGCTGCGGCAAGCCGTACAGGGCATCAGCGACATCATCAACACCCCCGGCGTCATCAATCGGGATTTCTCCGATATCCGCTCGGTGATGGCCGGCATGGGCTACGCCATGATGGGGACGGCGACGGGGCGGGGTGAAAACGCGGCGGTGGAGGCGGCCCGCGCGGCCATCAACTGCCCGCTGCTCGAAGACGTCGAGATCACCGGCTCGCGCGGCATTTTGATTAATATCACCGGCTCGAAACAGATGAGCTTTCAGGACGTCGACGATGCCTGCAACCTGATCCGGGAAGCTACGCGTTGCGAAGCGGTAGAGATCACTTTCGGCGCTATCCTGGACGAAAAGATGGCGGACGCGGTGAAGGTAACCGTGATCGCCACGGGGTTTCAGCCGGCCACTGCCGCGGTCCGCGAGCGCCCCAAACCGATGGAAGCCATCGAGTTGCCGGTGATTGCCGCACCCCAGCCGGAGCCGCTGCCCATGCCGGTACGGATGCCCGAACCGATTTTGGAGCCCGAGCCGATCATGCCGGAAGCGGCGATTCTGTCGGAGGCGGAACCGGCCATCGATCTGGACGACCTGGACACCCCAGCCTATTTGCGCCAGGGCCGCTTGCTGAATTGAGTCAATTCGAGCCGCCGATGAACGCCGATAACTTCCTCCCGGCCTTCAAAAAGTCGGCTCGAAAGCCGACTCTGCAGGCCTGGAGGCTCGCGCCGCGGGGGCGCTCCACATCGCCCTTCTGGTACTGCCTTCTGTCTCCTGCCTTGTGACTTCGTAATACCATCGAAACATGAGGCTGCTCCTCGCTTTCTTGGCGGCGATGCCGCTCGCCGCGCAATGCACGTATACGGTCAATCCGCCGCAAGCTGCTTCGGTTTCCTACGCCAGCGCCACGGGACCGATTTCCGTAACGGCCCCCAGTTTCTGCACCTGGACCTATGCATCGGACTCCTCCTGGCTTACCTTCAACGGTCAGCAGACCGGGCAATTCACCGGGACTTACACCATCACTTATGTCGTGACCGCCAACCTGCAGCCGGCGGCGCGCACGGCACACGTAACCATCGCGGACTCGGCGGCCGGAACCGAGGCAACGATTGCAGTCACCCAGCAGGCGTCTCCCTGCTCCCTCACTTTGCCTTCCACGGCCTACGAAATCGGAGTGGGCGCGGGATCTTCGACATTCGCCGTCCAAAGCAACTGCGTATGGAACTCCTGGAGCAACGCAAGTTGGATCACCGTTATTTCGGGCGCGAGCGGCGCCGCGAACGGCGCTATCGGTTATTCGGTCACGGCGAACGCCTGCGTTGCGAGCCGTTCCGGATCGCTCACGGTGGAAGCCGGCTCCAGCACCGAGGTGCCTCTCGGTGCGGCATATCCATACCCGGTGCTGCAATTTACCGTCAATCAGGATGGGTCGAACAGCAATCTGTCGTTTGCGCCAGCCAACGCGTCCTTCGCCGCCGGCGGAGGCACCGGGATGCTGGCGATAACCACCGGGGCCGGCTGTTCGTGGAGTGCGTATAGCGACACCAATTGGATCAATATCTCTAATGCGAGCGGCTCCGGTCCGGGAAACCTGAGTTACACTGTCGCCGCCAACACGGGAGCGGCGCGCGCCGGCAGCATTTCCATCGGAACGCTGACTTTTTCGGTCACCCAGCAGGCCGCCGCCGCGCCCACCCCGCAGATCGCCGCCATCGATAACTCCGCTAGTTTCGCGCCGGCATCCGGGGCGTCCGGGGTGGTGGCGCCGGGCGAAATTGTCTCCATCTTCGGAACCAATCTGGGACCGGCGACGGGCGTCGGTTTGCAGCTCACTTCGAGCGGCTCGGTGGCGACTAACCTGGGAGGCGCCCAGGTGCTGTTCGATGGAAAAGCCGCCGCGCTGACTTACGTGTCGAACCTGCAGGTGAACGCCGTGGTGCCATTCGAAGTGGCCAGCCAAGTCACCACGGCGATGACCGTCACCTACCAGGAAGGGGCGTCCGCTCCCAGCATTCTGAACGTGCAGGCGGCATCCCCGGGAATCTACACCCTGGACGGTTCCGGCTCCGGCTCCGGTGCGGTGCTGAACCAGGATTCCAGCATCAATAGCGTGGCCCGCCCGGCGGCGCGCGGCTCGGTCATCCAAATCTACCTCACCGGTGGCGGCGTCACCAATCCGGCCAGCACGGACGCCTCGGTTACCCTGTCCACTCAGCCATTGCCCTATCTGGCGCTCGCCACGACGGCGGCCATCGGTGGACTTCCAGCCGAAGTTGCCTCCTACTCGGGCGGCGCGCCCGGCGCCATCGCCGGCCTGGTACAAGTGAACGCCATCGTGCCCAACGGTGTCACGCCCGGCTCATCGGTTCCCCTACTGGTAATCATTGGAAACTGGACCAGCCAGAAGGGCGTCACCATCGCGGTGAATTAAACAGCCAAGGGTCGAGCGCTGCAGTGGGCGTGTACAATTCGACGTATGAGCAAAATCAATTGGTCCCGCGTGCTCCTCTGCGGACTGCTAGCTAGCCGGAATCGTTTGGATCGTACTCGGCGGCATGGTCACCGCACTGCTCGGCCGGGATTTCGCTGCTTTGCCCCATAACCGTCTCGGCGCGCCTACGCCCGGCTTCGTGCTGTTCAATGTCGTAATCGATCTCGTTGAAGGCATCTCCATTCTGTGGCTTTACGCCGCCATCCGGCCGCTCTACGAGCCCGGGGCGAAGGCCGCAATCGTAGCAGCTTTTGCGTGGTGGTTCATCGTAAGCTTGGGAGACGCCACGTGGTGCTCTTTCGGACTTTTTCCGCCGCGCACTGTCATCCCGCTGATGATCGGAACCCTGCCCGCGCTCATCCTGGCCACCATCGCCGGGGCCAGGTTTTACAGGGAATGACGTTCGAGGCACCTGCGCCCCGTTGCCGCGGAACACCACCGTCACCCGGCCCACCGTGTTGTTGCCGGTGGGATCGTGGGCGCTGCCGATCTCTTGGCCCGCCGCCACATCGAACGGATTGTACAGAGTGGAAGAAGTGGGTCAGCCTGAACTAATACCTTTTCGCCAGCGGGAAAAGGGGACAGAGCAGATTGGCACAGTATCCGAAAGTGCCCGACACGGCGGAGGCCAGCCAGAAGACAGGCAATCGCTTTATGGGGCTGGACTTATCCGACAAGAGCGGGATGGAGGCAGCGGGCGGTGGCAACAACTCGGGTGGCGAACGATATGGCAGCGCGGCTGCGTTCAGGGAAGCATGTTGAAGAAATGAAGCTACCACGCGGGCGGAACGCGCCGGCAAGGCGGTCCGCGAAGGATTCCGAGAAAGCACGAAAAGGGGACGGAGCCGATTGCGACTTTTTCGGCAGGTCGAAAAGGTGCAAGTTCAGGCTGTCCCATTTCCCCATCCCATTTCCCCATTTCCGGTTAAGTGGATATCGCGGCAGGGACGACCATCGCTGATCGCCCCGCGCACGGATCATCTACCAGTAGGTGCTGACTGTGCTAAACCTATTTGTGGGACTTCGACCCCGTTCGTCCGTTGCCTTCATCGCCATGCCGCATGCCTTCATGCCGCCTGCATTCATGATGGCTGTTTTAACGATGGCCATGCACGGGGCGCTCTGGGCGCAGGAACCAGCGACACCCGAGCCCACGACGCCCGAACAGGAGCAGGCGAAGCGCGCGACCGGCGCCGCTGGTGTGACGTGTCTGGAGCCTCCGCCGATGGTCCGCTGGCAGGATTATGACGGTCCGTCCGCCAAACTGGTTGGTACGTTGGCCGGAAAGCTCGACCGGCCGTCGGTTCACGTGCCTCACTATAAACCGGGCGACGTGCTGTGTGCCCTTGGAGTGAAGGACAAATTCATTTTGTTCGTGCAGGACACCGTCAATCCATTCACACTGCTCAATGTTGCGTTCAACTCCGCAGTGGACCAGGCCGAGAACAGCGAAAGCGCCTTCGGACAAGGCATGAAGGGCTATGGCCGCCGGGAGGGGGCGAACGAAGCGAGCGACGCATCGGGACGTTTTTTCTCGGAATTTCTGTTTCCGACGATTCTCTCCGAGGATCCCCGTTACTACCGGCAGGGCCGCGGCAGCGGAGGACGCCGCCTGCTGCACGCGCTCGAGCATGCGTTGGTCGCGCATACCGACAGTGGCAAGCGCATGCCCAATATCTCGGAATGGGCCGGCACCACCTCGGGGGTGCTTCTCAGCGATGTCTATCATCCTGGCACCACGCACGGTTTCGGCTCCACCGCCCCGCAAGTGAGTTGGAACATCCTGCAGGATACGGGATTCGACGTCCTGCGCGAGTTCTGGCCGGAAATCGCCCGCAAGTTTCATGTTCCGTTCCGTGACGCGTCCGAACCCAGAGTCCGCCCGGCCAAATAACGCGAGGGCGTTAAATGGAGCCGAGGTGACGACTTTTACGTGCGCCTGGACGGACCCCGAACTGGACGACCGGTCGCAGAAGTGGGTACCGCGAATTCCATATCCTTCAAACCTCATCAAACGAGTGACAGGCTACACGTTTCCACATTTCTTGCTCGTCTGTGCCACGGTAACTTAACCAGTATCGTAAAGGTGGACTTAGCTCGCGCCTCCTCAAAGAAACGGGAAACGAGTAGCCTGTCACGGGTTTTGTCACGCGTTTTTACGCCGTCCCAGAACGGCCCCCTGAAACAAAGCAATTTAAGCCATCCGCAACACCCGTCCGCGTCCCCCAACCCAAAAGCTGACCGCTGAGAGCCGACTGCTATGGAGATCACCTGAGGTTGCATAGGCGAAAGGACTGAGGCTGGGCGGAGCAACTTACACATAACGAAAGACACGATTGATCTCGAAGGCTCCTAACTGAAAGAATGTCGAAAGTTCGGCGAAGGCCAAATCGACGGCCGGAACGCGGCACCGTCCGGCTCACGCGAAGGGTTCCACCGGTTCGAAAGGAGTATAGAATCCAGCCCTTGCACTCACGGAAACTGTCCTGGTTGCTGTGCGCGCCGCTGTGCGCGCCGTTGTTGTTGTCCGCCGATATGGACCGGATTCCGGTGACTCCGCTGGCGTTCGAGCCCAACGTCGGCCAGGCGGACGCGCGGGTGAAATTCCTGGCGCGAGCGCCCGAAGCCACGCTGTGGCTCACCGAACGCGGGGTCAGGCTCGGCGGCATGGGAATCCGCTTCGAAGGCGGCAATGCCAATCCCAAGATCGAGAGCGAGGAACCTCAGCCCGGCATCAGCAATTACTTCACCGGCAACGACCGTTCCCGATGGCACACCCGCGTGCCGCATTTCAGCAAGGTGCGTTATCGCGACGCGTATCCCGGCATCGACGTGGTTTTCTACGGCAATCCCGGCCAGCTCGAATACGATTTCGTGCTGCGGCCAGGCGCGGACCCATCGCGTATCCGGCTGACCTTCGATGGCATCGAACGGCTGAGCGAGGAAGGCGGCAACCTGGTGCTGAAGAGCGGCTCGGCCCAGATGCGCAATCTTCGGCCCGCGATCCAGCAGGACGGCAAGCCGATCGGTGGGCGTTGGGTGGTGCGCGGAAAGCGTAGCGCGGGGTTCGTGGTGGATTCGTACGACCGCTCGAGACCCCTGGTGAGCGATCCAGTGATGACCTACGCCTCGCTGCTCGGCGGCACTGGACCCGTTTCGGTGACCGGGATCGCGATCGATCCCCAGGGCAATATCGTCGTTTGCGGCAACGCCGCCTCCGAATCCGCCTTTCCCACCCAGAATGCCCTGTATCCCACGTTCTCCTCGAACCCATCCGGCGCTCAGATCTCGTATGTGGCTAAGTTCAATCCGGCCGCTTCGGGCAAGGCCTCGCTGGTGTATTCGACCTACTTCGATGCCAACGGGACTCAAGTGGTAGGAAGCGCGGCCTACGGAGTTGCGGTGGACCAGAGCGGCAACGCCTACTTCGTGGGCACCGCCTACGGCAATCTCCCCATCCAAAATGCACTGCCACAAGGCTCCGGCTATAACAGCAACGGCACCTGCGTGGTGATCATAGACGGCAACCGAACCAGTGGCGCCTGTGAGCACGGCTATGTCGCCGAATTGTCGCCGTCAGGCGCAACGCTGCTCTTTTCTTCGTATCTCGAAGGTTCCGAGGACGATCAGCCCGAAGCGATAGCCGTCGATTCGGCGGGGAACATCTACGTGGCTGGAATCACCCAGTCGCAGGATTTTCCCGTAACCCAGAACGCCGTCCAAAGCCTGATCAGCGGACACGGCACGTACAACAACAGTTTCGTAACCAAAATCGCGCCGGCCCACACCATTCAATACTCCACATTCTTCGGCGCTTCTGGCGCGGTGGATATCTTTGGCGTCGCCGCGGATGCGCACGGCAACATTTACATCTGCGGAACTACGCTTGGCGCCGGTCTTCCGGTAAGTTCCGGCGCGTTCCAGGCGGTCTACCCGGGAAACTCGTACAACCCGACGGTTGGTTTTGTAGCAGTTCTGAATCCGAGCGCGCAACCCGGATTGGTGTACGGCAGCTACCTGGGCGGCAGCAACAGCAACACCGTCCTGAACGCCGTGACTGCCGACGCCGCGGGCAATATTTATGCGGTTGGCTTCAGCGAGGCCACGGACTTCCCGGTCACGCCCGGCGCCATCCGCGGGCCCACCACGGTTGGCAACGCGAAGGCGGTGGCCGTAAAGCTGAACCCCTCCGCGCAGGGAAGCGCGCAACTGGTGTACTCGACCATCCTGGGCGGAAGCTATTCGGAAACGGCCAGCGGAATCGCGCTCGATGCTTCGGGGCATATGACGATTGTGGGCACGACAATGTCGCCGGATTTCCCGGCCACGGCGAATGCGTTTCAGCCTTATTACGGGGGCGAATTCTTTTCGAACGGCAGCTTCAGCCAGGTTGGGTACCTGGCACAGATCGACCCCACCAAATCCGGCATGGCAGGGCTGATTTATTCCACCTTCGTGGGCGGAACGGCGAGCTCGAACTTGACCGCGGTCGCGCTGGATGCGGTGGGCAAGACCGCGGCGGTAGGGGGCGCGACGCTCGCCGGCAACTCCCCGGTCACGTCCTCCGCCTTCCAAACCAATTTTGCCGGCACCGAAGGCAATCCCGACGCATTCGTGGCGCGGTTCGATTTGACCCGGACCGGAGCGCTCTCGACGTTTGTCGAAAACGGCGCCAGTTTGAGCGCCGACGCCATCGGCGCGCTTTCCCCGGGTCTCATCTTCACCCTTAAAGGAACGGGCCTGGGACCCACCGCGGCGGCCGGCGGCATTATCGATTCGAGCACGGGGAAGGTTTCGACCAGCGTCCAAGGCGTCCAGGTGCTGGTGCACAATGTGCCGTGCCCGCTCTTATATATCTCCGCGACGCAGATCAATGCGATTGCGCCGTTTGCGCTGGCCAACGTCACGCAACCGGTGGCCGTGCAGGCGGTGTACAACGGCGTGCCGGGGAACGTAATCTACATGCCGGTCGCCGCCACCGCTCCGGGGATATTTTCCTTCGACGACGGCGCGGGGCAAGGCGCGATTCTGAACCAGGATGGCAGCGTCAACGGGGCGAGCAACCCGGCCGCGCGCGGCTCCGTGGTGCAGATCTTCGCGACCGGCGGAGGACAGACAGTGCCGGCGGGAGTGGATGGAGCGATCTCGACCGAACCGCTGGGCCAGATTCCGGCGCCGGCGGCGAAGGTGACGTTGACCATCGGCGGGGTGACGGCGACATTGGACTACGCCGGGTCGCTGCCACAGGGCGTCGCCGGCGCCTTGCAGATCAACGCGGTGGTTCCGGCAAGCGTGACGCCCGGCTCGGCGGTTCCGGTGGTGCTGACCATCGGGGCTAACGCCAGCCCGAAGACGTTGACCATGGCGGTGAACTAGAGACGGTGGACCACCGGCGACAAGATGGTGGGAAAGGCCGTTTTCGTGGTCTGTCGGGCTCTCGCTGGGCCGCAGCGCTCGACAGACGACAAGAAACGATCGTCTGTCCCACCTGGTTTTCACGCGCAGATTCCCTGTGAGTTGCCTGGAATATGGCCAGCGCTACGAGTGGCCCGCGCCAACGGAGCATTCAGCGCGCGGCCGAGGTTTGCTGGGCGGGGACGATCTCGAAGGGGATGGCGGGCAGAGTGCCTAACGATACGCGCTGGCGGTTGGGCTGCGGGCGTCCGTTGGCTGGCGGGGCGGTGCGCTCGCCGGAGACGGTAACGATCAGGTTGCCTTTCAGACCCGGCTTGGCTTTGGACGCGTCGCAGCGGAGAACGAGCTCCGTGCCGTTGCGCGTGCTTGTTGTGCCCGCCAGGATTACACCGTCGACGGGGTCGCTCAATTCGTACTTCAGGTGGCCGATGGGGCTATTGGGCGGCAGAGGAACCTGCACTTCGAGCTTGGAGGCACCGCCGGAGGGCAGCTTCAGCGGTTGGGGGCTTAGGATTCTGGCGGTGGCCTGCAACCCGCCGCCTCCGCGTACCGCGACTTTGAATTCTTGCGCCGGCACCAGGTGGCGGTAGAAGAAAGCCTGCATGCGATCGTCGGCCGGCACGGCCCGGTGGGTGACTTGGCGGCCGGCGATGGACGCCGTGCCTTCGAAGCGCAAGGGGAGCGGCTCGCGTTCGCGGCGCGCTTGCGGAGGCACGGTGAGCGTGAGCCGGACTTCATCCTGCCCGGCTGGGACGATGGCTCCGGACAGCACGAAACCCGCCGGGGCGCCCTTCAGCGAAAGCCGGATGTCGCCGGCAAATCCATCTTTGCGGATGGCGTATACGGCGACCGGCACGGACATGCCGGCGGCCACATCGATGGCCGATGGCGTGACACGCAGATCGAAATCCTGGCGAGGCGGAGCAATGCGCAGGCGATAGGTGTACTCGGGGCCTCCCTTGCCTTGGATGTCGCCGAGGTAGAGATAATAGGCGCCGTTAGAGGGCAGCGTGGTGAGGATGCGTGAATCGGCGTGGTGGGTTTCAAGGCCTTCGCCTTTGTCGTCGAAATCGTCGTTGAAGGCGAGCTGGCGGCCGGAGGAATCGGTCAGCTTGAGGACGGAATCGAGCGGCGACTGGAGGCGGCGCGCGTAGACCTCGGCCACGATCTGCTGGCCGGCGCGGCCGTCGAAGCGGTACACGCTCCACTGGCCTGGCCGGCTGACGCGTCCGTTGACGACGATCGGCAGCTTGACGCGTTGCGCGCGAGCCGGCGAATCGTTGCCGTCCTTTTGATTGGTTTCGGGGAGGGTGTCCACCTGGAAGGGCAGGGAATTGGATTCGATCCCCAAGGCGCGAGTGAGGACCGGATAGGTTCCCGATTCCTTGCCTTTTGCATCCACGGTGAGCTTACGGTTCGGCAGGTTCCAGCCGGTGAGCTCGATTTTGGTATTCGCGCGGGCGCGGCCGCCCATGGGAAAGATGGCGGTGAGGAACGGCAGCTCACCGATAGCGATGCGGTAGACGAAATCCTCGCGTCCGCGGTAGAGGGCGTCGCGAATCTCTAGCGAGTACTGGCCGTCTTTGGGGACGGTGTAGTGGATGAGGGGATCGGGATGGAAACGATAGTCGTCGTCGTAGGCGACCTCGCGGCCGTCGCTGTCGTAAAGGGTGAGCACGGCTTGGAACCAGCCGGGAACGGCGTCGGCGAGATAGGGCACCAAGTCGCGGGCGGCGACGGCGATGACGAGCTCCTGGCCGCGCCGGGCGGTGAAACGGTAGCGGTCGCTATCGCCGGGGGTGAAGGGGTGCACGGCTCCGGTCTGCTGCTGGGGCGTGCCGAGGCGCGGCTTGATGCGTCCGTTGACGGTGGCGGGGAGGGCGATGGGCATATCCGTGGGCGGCTCGCGGATTTGCGCCTGGTTGACTGGGCGGTCCGGCGGCGCGGGTACGACTTCGACGGTCTCCTTCTCGGTGAACTCAGGCAGTTGGCCGACGCAGAAGACGAGGGGATTGGAAAGGCCCTGAGGCGTGAGCAGACGCAGCTCGCGCCGGCCGGCGGCGGCAGAGGGAGCAATGGCGACGCGCAGCTTGACGGTCTCGGCGAGACCCGGGCTGATGAAACGATCCACGTTGAACAGGAGCAGCTTGACGCGAATATCGGTCATCTCTTTGCGCACTGCGTCGCTAGCGGTTTGCTTCTGCAGCTCCTGCATGCGAGTGCGCAACTGCTGGGCCTCGGCCCCGCCCATGGGCCGGCTGTGCTCGCCGACGGTGATTTCGACTCCGCCGCCGGTCACGGTTGCGGCAGTGGCGTTGTTCAGGAACTGGCCGCCAACGGTGACTTCGAAAGTGGTTCCCTGTTGGCCGCCGGCGGGCAGGACGTAGGCGAGGTTGGGAGAGTTTTGGGCGTGAAGGCAGGGAAGGAAGGGTAGCAGGAGCAGGAGGCCGAGCTTGGGGCGGCGGCGTCGGCTTTGTCGGGGAAGGCCGACCTGGGGGTCGGCCGCGGACCGGGGGGTCCGCCCTACCAAAACAGACCGGTGTAGGGCAGACCACAAAAAACGATGGTCTGCCCCACGGGATAATGGGCACGGGTTGCTCATACGAGTTCCTTCAGGCGGCCGGCCATGGGAACGTTGTCGGCTGGGGTTGGGACGACGCGGAGGTCGAGGCCCTGAGGATTGGGCAGCTTCGCGTTCAGGTCGATGCCCAAAAGCTCATAGACGGTGCCGATGAGATCGGCGGGGTAGACGGGGCGGTCTTTGACTTCTTCGCCTTTGGCGTCGCTCGAGCCGAGGACGCGGCCGCCTTGAAAGCCGCCGCCCGCGACCATGGCGCAAAAACAGGCGCCCCAGTGGTTGCGGCCGCCATTCCAGGGCGCTTCCCACATGACTTTGGGCGTGCGGCCGAATTCTCCGCTCCACCACACGATGGTGGTATCGAGCAGGCCGCGATCGGAAAGATCGGCCAGCAGCGTTGCCAGGCCTTGGTCCATCTGCGGCAATTTCTGCCGCATCACCTGAAAGTTTTGCACGTGGGTGTCCCAACCGCCATAGTTGATGGTGACGTAAGGAACGCCGCGCTCGACCAGGCGGCGCGCGGCCAGGCAGGACTGGCCGAAAGTATTGCGGCCATAGCGGTCGCGCACCTGGCCGGTTTCCTGGGCCAGGTCGAAGACTTTGCCGGCGTCGCCGAGGATGAGCTCATAGGCCTGCTGTTCGGCTCGATCGAGCGCCTTCAGGGATGGGTCGTCATCCATGGCGTGCTGGAGGGTGTTCAACTGGTGGAGAAGTTGCCGGCGGTCGCGCTGGCGCTGATCGGAAATGCCGGGGGCGACGATGCCTTCGACGGCGAAGCGCGCCTGGGCCGGGTCGCCGCCGGTGGCGAAGGGGCGATAGCGCTCGGGCAGGAAGCCATTTTCGGAGAACCGGCCCTGCGGCTGAATGAGCACGACGTAGGGCGGAATGAGGCTGCCTGCCATGGCATCCTTGCCTTTGAAGAGGGACACCACGGCGCCGGTGCAGGGGTAGACCAGCCGCTCTCCGGGCTTCCTGCCGGTCTGGACCGCGTAGGAAGCGGTCTCATGAGCGTAAATGCCGTGGGTCATGCTGCGGATGACGGAGTACTGGCGCGATTGGGCGGCCAGAAGGGGCATCAACCGGTTGACCTGCAAGCCGGGGGTTTGGGTAGAAATGGCTTTGTCGAACGGGCCGCAGTAATCGTAGCCGGCCTCAGGTTTCGGATCGAAGGTATCGGTATGGGAGGGGCCGCCCCACATCCAAATCTGAATAACGGCCTTCGCTTTCCCATCGGACTTCCCTTGAGCCGCTTGCGCATTGCCCCGGAGGGGAACACTGGGCACGGCGGCGAGCAAGCTGCCGGCGCCCAGCAGGCGCAATGCGTCGCGCCGCGAGAACTGCAAGTACGGTCTGGTACCCATAACGTTCTCCATTTTTAATGCCGATAGAGAAATTCGGCGGAGTTGATGAGAGCCCAGGCGAGATCGGTGACCGCCTGCCACCGGTTGGCCTTTGCCGCCTGGAAATAGGGCGTGACGATTTGCCACTCCCCGGCGGTGGGGTAGCGCGAGAGAATCGCCAGATAGAGCCGTTCGATGGGCGCGCGCGGCGTGCCAGCGGCTTGGACGAGAGTGCGGAGCTTGGTGCTTTGCTGGATCTTGAGCTGGATGTGGCTGGAATTCAGCAGATGCAGGCGCTGCTCGGTGGTAATGGCATTGTTGCGTTCGGAAGCGAGCCCGGTATCGCGTGGCGGCCGTCCGAACATGTCCAGGAAGGCGCTGCCGATGCTGCCGTCGGGGATGGTAGTGGACCGCTGGTTTTCGGGAAGGTAGGTAAACGGCTCGGGAATGGGGCTGGAATAGTCTTCCGGGGCGCCGGTGATCTGGCTGATGGCGTCGATGAGGGTTTCGGCGTCGAGGCGGCGGAGCGGGTAAGACGCGAAATTGGCCGCCGCCTCCGGCCGGGTATCGCGCGGAAGGGAGGAGAGCTGATAGACCTGCGAATTTAGGATGAGCCGGTAGATGTGGCGAAGATCGTAGTGCGAGGACGCAAGCTCGCGTTCGAGGCAGGCCAGCAATTCGGGATTCGCGGGCGGATTGTCCGGGCGGATATCGTCGGACTCTTGCACGACGCCGCGGCCCAGCAGCCAATACCAAATGCGATTGACGATATTGCGCGCGAACCAGGGATTGGCGGGCTCGAGCAGCCAGTTGGCGAAGACCTGACGCGGGTCTTCGCCGGGCGTCAGGCGGGCGGGCCGGCCATCCGGAAATACGGCTCCGGATGGAGTGGGGCGGGTGAAATCGAAATAGACGATCTCTTCTTTCCATTCCGAGGTGGACTTATATCCGAGTTGGGAGAAGAAGGCGGCCATTCCGTCCAGGCGCGGTTTGGGCCAGCCGGAGGTGCGAGCTCCCATGAATGTGAGCGCCACGGCTTGCGCGATGGCCTGCGGATCGCGGCTGGGGATGGCGCGGTAGAAGTTGACCTCGGGAACGCGGAAGTTGCTGCCGCTCGAAACCAGCATCTGGCGCGCCCACCGGTCGTAGGGCAGGTTGGTTGCGACGGCGGTATGAATCCAGCGGTAATACGCCTGGACGGCATTGGGCCACAGATTGATGGGGAATTCCGATTTTACGCGCAGCAAGTCGCTCCACTTGAGGGCCCAGTAATCCGCGAATTCGCCGCGCTCGAGCAGGCGATCGACCAGGGTGGCGCGTTTGGCGGCATCCTGATCCTGCAAGAAGCGGGCGGCTTCTTCGGGAGTGGGCAGGGCGCCGATGACGTCCAAATAGACCCGGCGCAGAAAGACTTCGTCCGAGCAAGGTTTGGATGGCTCGATGCCCAACTGTTGCCAGCGGGCAAAGGCGAGATCGTCGATCCGGCCGTGCGACGTAATTGGGCCGTTTGCTTCGAACGGAGCGACACGGTCGAGCGGGAGCGTGCCGGCGGCCGCCGCAAGGAACGGAATGAAGAGCAGGAACGAGCGCATGGATTCCGCCTACTGGGCCGGATCGGTTCGAAACATGGCGATGGCTTCGATTTCGATCAGCAATTCCGGCCTGCAGAGGATGGCCTGAATGCCGGTGGAAGCGGGCAGCGGGTCAAGGCCCTGCTGGCGGTAGAAGGCGGTGCGTTCCTGGTTGAAGGCGGCGTAATCGCGTTCGATATCGCGCAGATAGCAGGTAGTGCGAACCACATCCTTCCAGGTGGCGCCCTCGGCCTCGAGCAGGCCGCCGATGTTCCAGAACGTGCGCCGGGTCTGGGCCCTGAAGTCGCCGGCATGGACGCTTTGTCCGAGATCGTCGATGCTGGCCGTGCCGGAGATCAGCAGGATCGCCAGTCCGTTCAGGTCGATGCGCATGCCGCGCGAAAACGAGCTCGGCTTGGCGTAATCGTAGGCTTCGTTGAGCACCTGGAGGTTCGAGATGGCGCGCTTTTGGACGGGAATCGACGCCAGGCGCTGGAGGATGTCGGGTTCCAAAATCATGTATATAGAACCCTATTGTCGGAATAAAGTCGCAGGCGCGCCTACCCGTATTTGCAAGGGGGCGTGCGGCCACGAAAAAAAGCACCGGCGAGGGAATCGCCGGTGCTACGAGTTTGTGGCAGAACGTCGGAGAAAGGCGGGGCTACTGGGTGCGGCCCTGCAGCAGGGTGTCTTCGGCCAGCGAGCCAGGCTCGTGGAAAGATTGCATGGAATCCAGAGATTCGAGGACCCGTTCGAGCAGGCTATCGGTCTGGGAAACGGTGGCTTTCAGGGCGTCGAGCGAACGGCTTTGCGAGCCAACCCGCTGATCGAGCGAGGCCAGGACTCTCGCCAGGGCGTCTTCCTTTTGTGAGACCGAGGTCTTCAGGGCGTCGAAGTCCTTGGTTTGGCCCGCGATGCGATCCTCGAGGGAAGTAAACATCCTTTTGAACGCCTGCTTTTCCTCGGTCGTTTGGGCGAGCGACGTTCTCAAGATATCGAAGTCCTTGGTCTGGCTCGCGACGCGACCTTCGAGGGACGCAAACATCTTGGCGATCGTCTGCTTTTCTTCGGCCGCGGCGGCGGATTGGGTGGCAGCCTCGGGCGCGGCTTGAAGCGAGTCGAGCGATTCCAAAACGCGTTCGAGCAGACTGTCGGTCTGGGTCACGGTGGTCTTGAGAACTTCGATCGAGCCGGCCTGACTGTTCATGCGCTCGTCGAGGGAAGACATGGTCTTGGAGAGCAGTTGCTCCATGGCGGACACAATATCCGCGGTGGAGGGAACGTCTTTGAACTTGGCGTCATGATCGGCGAGGCGCGCTTCCACTCGATCGAAACGTGCCGCCGTGTCGGAATGTTGGCCGGCCAGGCGCGATTCCAGGTCAGCCAGGGACTTCTTTAATGCATCAGCCAGTTTCGGGTCTACATCTCCGCGAAGCCGGCGAGCCCCGGTGATCGCGCCGGCAGCGACTCCGGCGATGAAAATCGCGATGCGAGGAAGGTATTCGAAAGTTCGTGGCATGCGTGATTCTCTTATAATACTTTTCTGGAATCTCTTGCAAGTACTACAGTTTGTGAGCAAAGTACTAAGTACGTAACGGAATTGCCCGAGGTAAGGGAATGCTGCATTCTATTTAAGCAAGATCCTTTACGGCAGGAGAATTCTGGTTGAACAATGACGCGGAGTCCGGAGCCGCGATCGACCAAACACTGACCCCACCAGTCTTCACGGAATGCGACCGGGCCGGGCACATTCTGTGGCAGAGCGCGCTCGCGGCTGCATTGCTGGGAGCACGGGCCGGTTTGGCCGACGCGCTCACGGCGGGTGCGGGGCTGTGGAGCGTGACGTGCGTGTTCCATGCTCCGCAGCGTGTGTTACTGGGGTTGGAGCCTGCGGCCGCAACCTCGGGGACAACCGCGCATCCGGCCGCGTTCGCACTGCGCCACCTGGAAGGGCGGCTATTGGGCCACTACTTTCACTTATGCGAGGCGGAGCAGAATATTGCCGAACGGGTGAGACGCGGGCGCCGACGGCGCGATGGCGCGGGGCAATTGGTTCAGCACGTGGAGCGAGAGCGGCAACGTCTGGGACGCGAGTTGCACACCGGCGTCGGACAGATGCTGGCTGCCATTCGCCTACAAGTGGATACGGTAACGACGGCGATGCCGGACGCGCCGCTTGCCGCCCAACAGGCCCTAGACCGGATTTCATTGCTGGCGGGGGAGGCGCTCGAGCAGGTGCGGGCGGTTTCGCGGCGGCTGCATCCGCCGGCATGGCAGCGGCTTACGCTCGAAGAGGCGCTGCGGCAGATGTGGGAGTTGAGCGGGGTGCCGGAGAAATTGGCCGCCACGGCAATGATCGCGCGGCTGTCACGCGATCCGGAGCCGGAGATCAAGGCGCTGGTTTACCGGGCCGCGCAGGAAGCGGTCTCGAACCTGGTGAGCCATTCGCGCGCCAGTGCGGCGAGGCTGACGTTGACCGAGTCCGAAGGCTGGTTGCATCTCACGGTGTGGGACAACGGCGGCGGATTCGACGTGGCCGCGATTTTTGAAGCGCCCGCGGATGTGAGCGGGGGCCTGGGGTTGCGTTCGCTGCGCGAAGAGGCCGCGGCAGTGGGCGCAACGGTGCGCATGGAAAGCAGTCCGGAGGGCACGAGCCTGATAGCGGTGGCTCCCTTCGAACCTAAGGAACTCGAATGATCGTAGAAAACGGAACGAAAGGGCGAAGAGGACAAAATGCAACAGAATGAAAAAAATGTGACCGTCGTGCTGGCCGACGACCATGAAATCGTGCGCGAGGGCTTCGCCTTGATCTGCGAGGAAAGCGGGTTGCGAATCCTGGGCCAGTGCGCGGATGGCGCGACGGCGCTGGAACTGATTATGAGTCTTAAGCCGGATCTGGCCATTCTCGACCTGGAAATGCCGAAACTCACCGGGATTGAGGTGATCCGGCAACTCAAAGCCCGCGGTTCGAATGCCAAGCTCATGATCTTATCGATCAGCCGCGAAGACCAGCGAGTGATGGAGGCTCTACGCGCCGGAGCCGACGCCTATATCCTGAAGGATGGGCCGAAGCGCCACCTCATCGATGCGATTGCGTTTGTGAGCGATGGCGGGGTATACGTTTCGCCGCTGTTGCGGGGCGTGGGCATCTTTACGAGGGCCGCGGCAGCCGCTCAGGAGGACCCGCTGGCGGTGCTCAGTCCGCGTGAACTGGAAGTGTTCACGCACCTGGTAAACGGATTGCGGGCCAAGGATATCGCGGACCTGCTGCAGATCAGTCCGAAAACCGTGGATACGTACCGCGCCAGCCTGATGCGGAAGCTGCAGGTGCGGGACCTGGTGAGCCTGGTGAAGTTCGCTATCGAGCGCAACCTGACGTCTACTTCTCCGACGCGCTGAGCGGCACGCAATGGGAGACGCGGACTTTTTGGATGCGCTGATAGTCTTCCAGCGAGCGAATGAGATCTTCGACCGCGGCGCGGCGTTGATAGAGGCGATCTAATGCCCGCCGGCGCATCACCGTCGCCGATAGGAGGCGTCTTCGGTCCGCCGAAAACGCTGAAGGAATCACGATTGGATTCGTCATTGTGGCGATTTCTTCCTAGTACCTATATCGGGTAAATGCGAAATCAAGGGTCAGTATAGCGGCAGAATCCGTGTCTATGCAAGAAAAATCTTAAAAGATTATTGCGGCATTTTCTGGTACGGCGTCCGGTAAATACTGGCCGCCAGTTTCCGCCGCATTGTCGATGAAAGCGACACCTGGGCACCACGCCGGCTGGTCTGGCTGAGTCCCGCAGGAAGGTCGTCGCTGGGGATTTTCCCCGAGGCCAAGCCCGCGTTGGGTGCGGGTCTCAGCGCCATTTCACCCAGCATCCCACCCAACCGTATCTTGCTTTTGCCCCAAGCGATGGTGGGGCGGCGGCACGACGAAAAAAACGCTGGATTTTGCTACATAATGATAATAAAAGGCTTGTGGATCTTAAATTATTCCGACTAAGGTTATGGTCCTGCACATGCAGACGTGGATGGGCTCGACAGCATTCATCGTCCTGGCTGGGTTGTCTCCCAGCACTGGCGGTGTACAAGAATTTTGGTTCCCATCTAGCGGAGAGTAAAGCGCATGCGGACGTCTTCAGTTTCCTCGGCAATACGGTGCGCCCTGGTGGCAGTGGCGATCATCGGGTCGGCCGTTCTGTTGGGCGCGGCAAAGAAAAGTGATTTCACGCCTCATGACAAGGCGTTTTACGCGGATCCCTCAGTAATCGAATATATCAACCCTGGCCTGAACATTACCGTGGTTTCGGCTAAAATCGCTTCCAACGGCACGATCAGCGTCGATTATAAGGTGACGGATCCGACCGGTGCGGCCCTGGACTCGGCAGGCGTGGTCACGCCCGGCCCCATTTCACTAAGTTTCCTGGCAGCGTACATTCCTAGCGGGCAGGCGCAGTACGCCTCCTATATTACGCACGTGGTGACGGCGGCCACCGGCAGCGCGACTGCCACGCAGGCCACCACGGATTCCGGCGGGACGACGCAAACGGTTTCGACCGGCGAGTACATTTATACTTTCAAGACGGTGGCGCCCACCGGTTTCAATGCCAATGCCACCACCAGAATCGGCATTTACGGTTCACGCAATCTGACGCAGTGGGACCTCGGCACTAATTACGCCGACACTTTTTACGACTTTATTCCGTCGGGTAACGGCACGCCGAAGCCGCGCGACGTGGTGCGCAACGCCGATTGCAACAGTTGCCACGGAAGCGCGGTCACGACTACCAGCACGAACGGCCTCGCCGCCCATGGCGGATCGCGCCGCAGCGTGGGCGTGTGCATCATATGCCACCAGCCGCAAACCTTGGATCCAAACACCGGCAACAGTCTGGACATGAAGGTTTTCATCCACCAGATTCATATGGGCAGCTCGCTGCCGAGCGTGCAGGCCGGCAAGCCCTACCAGGTCTTCGGCCATTTGAATGCGGTGAGCGACTGGTCCACCGTGGTGTATCCGGCCAACATCGAGCGCTGCCAGACCTGCCACAACCCCAAGAACGGGGCGGCGCAGACCAGCGCATGGCTTAACTCTCCCGGCGCGGCGGCATGCGGCTCGTGCCACAACGACGTCAATTTTGCAAGCGGCGCCAATCATGCTGGGGGACCGCAGCCGGACGACAGCCAGTGCGCGAATTGCCATATCCCGCAGGGCGAGATACCGTTCGATTCCTCGATCATGGGCGCGCATACGATTGCGGACCAGGCGCCCGGCATCCCCGGGCTCAATTTCACCCTGGTCAGCGTGACCAACGGCACCGCGGGCAATAAGCCGACCGTGACCTTCACCGTAAAGGACAACAGCGGTAACGGGATTCCCATGAGCAGCTTCACGACGGGCTCGAATTCGCTCTCGCTGACCATGGCGGGACCCACCAGCGATTACGGTTACACCAGCTTCGGCTCGGACACCGCCAGCACTCCTGGGTACGTCACCGAATCGGCCACATCGGCTTCGTGCACCTCCGCCGGCACCTGCGTGTACACCTTCACCCACCCGGTTCCAGCCAAGGCGACCGGCACCTATGCGATCGGCATTGAAGGACGGCTCTCGATCACGCTCCTGCCGGGCACCACCTCCGCAACGACCACTAACTATGGCGGTGTCAACCAGGTGATCTATTTCTCGGTGGACGGTTCGCCGGTGGCGCCGCGCCGCACGGTAGTGGCGATGGCGAACTGCAACGCGTGCCACTCCTTCCTGGAAGTGCACGGCGATCTTCGCAACAACGTGACGTATTGCGTGCTCTGCCACAACCCCAGCAACACCGACTTCACCACGCGTCCGAGCGCCGTTGTGAAGGCGCAGCAGGCGCTGCCGCCACAGGCGATCAACTTCCCGCTGATGGTGCACAAAATCCATACGGGCGCGAACCTCAAGGCGAATTTTAACCAGAACTACATCGTGGTCGGTCATAGCGGGAGCGAGAACGACTTTGGCGCGGCGTTCGCTTCGGTTCCCTCTTCGATTCCCAACACCGGGGTGCGCTATCCGGCCATGGGTCCTTCGGGTTCGGTGACGGACACGGCGGAATGCTACATGTGCCATGCCGGCGGTTCGGAGTCCGTGTTGCCGATCGGCAAGAACCAGGTGACCGACCCCGAAGGATTGCTGAATCCGGCGCCGGCCACTACCTCGGCTTGCACGGCATGCCATCTCAGCACTTCGGCATACGCGCACGCGGTTTCCCAAACCGATCCCAAGCTTGGCGAAAGCTGCGATGTGTGCCACGGAACGGGCGCGCAATTTAGCGCGACCCAGGTGCACGCCGGCCAGTAGCCTGATCGCCCGAAGCGGCCGTGCCCCCTCTCGGCCGCTTCGGGCGGCGCACAGGTTTCCATACGGAGATTCGATTCATGCGGAATTTTTCAAAAGCAAGGGCCATCGCCGGTCTTCTCCTGGTGGTCCTCGTTGTCGCGGGAGCCGCTCTGGTAGGGGCCGCCGACCGCAAACCGGCTTTGACGGTTCACGACAAGGCCTTTTACGCCGATCCTGCCTTGGTGCAATACGTTCAGCCAGGGCTGGTGATCAGCATTGTCTCGGCCACTCTTTCAAACAACGGCGCCATCAGCGTCACCTATAAGGTCAGCGATCCCAATGGAGCGGCGCTCGATTCGGCAGGCGTGGCAACGCCCGGAGCGATTTCACTCAGCTTCCTGGCGGCTTATATTCCCACCGGCCAGTCGCAGTACGCATCCTATATTACGAGAAGCGTCACGGCGGCCACCGGCGGCGCGACGGCTACCCAGGCTGCGGCGGATTCCGGCGGCACCACCGCTACGCTTGCTCAGGGCGAGTACACCTATTCGTTCGGCACCAAGGCGCCCACGGGCTTCAATGCCAACGCCACAACGCGAATCGGTATTTACGGTTCGCGCAACCTGACGCAATGGGACCTGGGCACCGATTACGCAGACGCCTATTACGACTTTATTCCGTCCGGGAATGGCACGCCGACGCCGCGCGACGTGGTGCGCAATGCCGATTGCAATAACTGCCACGGCAGTGCGGTCACCGCGACCAGCACCAACGGTCTGGCCGCGCACGGCGGATCTCGCCGCAGCGTGGGCATCTGCATCATGTGCCACCAGCCGCAGACTTCCGACCCGAATACCGGCAACAGCCTGGATATGAAGGTCTTCATTCACCAGATTCACATGGGCAGCTCGCTCCCCTCCGTCCAGGCCGGCAAGGCTTATCAGATCATCGGCTTTCAAAACTCGGTGAACGACTTTTCCACGGTGGTGTATCCAGCTAACATTGAGCGCTGCCAGACGTGCCACAACCCGAAGAACGGGGCGGCGCAGACCAACGCTTGGATGACCGCGCCCGGAGCGGTGGCATGCGGCTCGTGCCACAACAACGTCAATTTTGCAACCGGCGCCAATCACGCCGGCGGCGCGCAGGCCAGCGATTCGCAATGCGCCACCTGCCACATTCCGCAAGGCGCGATGTCGTTCGATGCCTCGATCGTCGGGGCACACACCATCGCCGACCAGGCGCCCGAGTTGGGAGGCCTGAACTTCACCCTGGTCAGCGTGACCAACGGCACGGCCGGCAAAGCCCCCACGGTGACGTTCACGGTGAAAGACAAGAACGGCAACGGGATTGCGATGAGCAACTTCACCACCGGCAGCAACTCTCTGTCGCTGACCATGGCGGGACCGACCAGCGATTACGGCTACACGAGCTTCGGCGCGGACACCGCCAGCACGCCGGGTTATGTGACGGAATCGGCCACCTCGGCCTCCTGCACACCGAGCGGCACCTGCCAGTACACCTTTACCCATGCGATTCCGGCGAAGGCCACCGGCACGTATAGCATCGGCATCGAAGGGCGCCTTTCCGCCACGCTGTTCCCAGGCACTCCGCAAGCGACCACCACCAATTACGGTGGCGTGAACCAGGTCATCAATTTTTCAGTGGATGGCTCGCCGGTGGCGCCGCGCCGCACGGTGGTGGCCATGGCCAACTGCAACGCCTGCCATTCTTACCTGGAAGTGCACGGCGATCTCCGCAACAACGTGACGTATTGCGTGCTCTGCCATAACCCCAGCAACACCGACGCGAGCACGCGCTCCAGCGCCACGGTGAAGGCGCAACAATCGCTGCCGCCGCAAGGGATCAATTTTGCGATGATGGTGCACAAGATCCATACGGGCGCGAACCTGGAGGCGAATTTCAACCAGGACTACATCATCGTGGGTCATAGCGGGAGCGAGAACGATTTTGGCGCGGCGTACGCTTCGGTGCCGGCTTCCATTCACAACACCGGCGTCCGCTATCCGGCGATGGGGCCCACGGGTTCGGTGACGGATACCGCCGAGTGCTACATGTGCCATACCGGCGGCTCGGAAGCCGTGTTGCCGGTGGGCAAGAACGCGGTGACCGACCCGCAGGGTCCGATTAATCCCGCGCCGGCCACTACTTCGGCATGTACCGCTTGCCACGCGGACGCCGGTTCGGCTGCGCATGCGCAGGCCAACACCAGCGCGCAGTTCGGTGAGGCATGCATCGTGTGTCACGCGACCGGCGCCGCTTACGATGCCACGCAAGTTCACGCCGGCCAATAATTGGTAAGGTGACCGCAATGCATCGACCGCAAGTGCGCCCCGCGAGCCGTCCCGCTCTGTCCGAACAAGACAGGCCAGGAGGCCTGTCCCACGTCCGCCGCTTTCGTGCCGTGGGGATGGCGGCGATTGCGGCGGCGGTCGCGTGGGTGACGATCTCATCGGGGAGCGCGTGGGCCCAGGCGGAGGCGAAGCCCGATGCCAAGCCCGACGCTCCCCAAACTCCGGCCAAGCTTCAATACATGGGCTCGGAAACCTGCGCCATGTGTCATGAAGACCTGGCCAAGGCTTTTCAAAAGAACCCCCACCACCTGGTGGATACGGACAAGAAGTACAAGCATACGGGGCAAGCCTGCGAGGCGTGCCACGGCCCGGCCAGCAAACACGAAGATTCGATGAGCGCGGCCGATATCCGCAATCCAGCGAAGCTGCCCGCGCAGGAGGCGGACCGCGTCTGCCTTTCGTGCCACTTGAACGAGCCCACCCACGTGGGGCGCATTAGCGGCAGCCATGCCCGGAACCAGGTGGCCTGCGTTTCCTGCCACGCCATTCACAAAAACGGTCCAAACGGACTGGTGGCGCGGAAACCGGCCGATATCAACCAGCTGTGCGCGAATTGTCACAAGGACGTGTGGGCCAGCTTCCAACGGCCGTATCGGCACCGCTTGCCGGAGGGCGCCATGAGTTGCGTGGATTGCCACAACCCGCATGGCACGATCATGCCCCACAACCTCCGGTTGGTGGAGGCGAACGAACCGGGATGCGTGAAGTGCCATGGGGATAAGCGCGGACCTTTTCCCTATGCGCACGCGCCGATGCAGCTTGAAGGATGCACCGCCTGCCACGAGCCGCACGGCTCGGCCAATCCGCGCATGATGACCCGCGCGCAGGTGTACTTCGTCTGCCTGGAATGCCATTCCAACCTGGCGCTGCCCACCCTGCCGGCGAACGGGACCATCGGCACCGTACCCCCGTCATTCCACGACCTGCGTAATCCCCGCTTCCAGAATTGCACCGTCTGCCATCAGAAGGTGCATGGCTCTTACGTGAGCCGGGAGCTGTTGAAATGAGACTTTTTTGGACATTTCTGCTGCTGGCTTCGGGATCGGTCCCGGTCTTCGGGCAATCGGCCGCGCCCGCGCCGAGTAACGACGCGGCCTCCGCCAGCGATGCCCAGACGGCGCCCGCAAAACCGGATACAGCGCAATCGGCCCCGGCCGCGGCCACGCCCGCACCGGCAGCGGCACCTGCGACACCGGCCGCGGCGGCTTCTCCGGCTCCATCCACCGAGCAATGGATCAGCGGCAGTTTCGATCTGGGCTACCGCTGGGTGGGCACTTCGGGCAGCAACAGCGAATACCGCAGCGTAGTCGATCTGAACTCCGGCGTACGCCTGCTCGATATCGACCTGACCATTCTGGACCCCAATAAGCGCTTCTTCGACCGCCTGGACGCGAGCGCCAGCGGTTGGGGCGATCCATATAACTCTGCCCATGTGGATGCCAACAAGCTGGGAATCTACGATTTCCGCTTCGACTATCGCAACATCGCCTATTTCAATGCGGTCCCCAGTTTCGCCAACCCCGGCGCTCCGGCCGGCTTCAACGAGCAGGCTTTCGATATTCATCGCCGCATGATGAGCGCCGACCTGGACCTTCTTCCCGGCAAGCACTTCGTTCCGTACCTTTCCTTCGATCACAACTCCGGCTATGGGCATGGAATCGACACCTACGTGGATTCCTCCAGTAACGAATACGCCGTGCCCACGCTGCTGCGCGACACCACGAATAATTACCACGGCGGTTTGCGCGTCGAATACTCGCACGTTCACCTTTCGCTCGAACAGGGCGGCACCACTTACAAAGACGACGATTACGCTTCCGATTCCCAGCTCGAATTGGGCGACAACACGACGCCGCTCTTGGGCCAGGTGTTGGACCTGACGAAGTTGCAGCAAACCTATGGAATTCGCGGCAGCAGCCTCTACACCAGGGCGCTGGTGACCGCCAGCGTCACGCCTTGGCTGAACGTTTACGGGCAGTTTCTCTATAGCGAGCCCAAGATCACGGTGAATTACGCGGATATCGCCAACGGCAACTTCGCGCTGCTGAGCTCGTTGCTGTTTTATAGCGGGCAGGTGAATCTGGGAACCGGCGCCTCGAATCAACCGCATACCACCGCCAGCGGCGGGTTCGAGATGCGGCCGCTCAAGCGCGTGCGCGTGATGGGCTCCTGGATGACGGACCGCTACCACGATGCGGATGCGCCGCTGTTGAATCAGCAGATCTACCTCACGCCCACCACTCTTGGCCCCGACCTGATCACCGGCCTGAATTACACTCAGTATGTGAACTATAACCAGGGCGAGGTCAATGTATTCTACGACGCGAGCAACCGGCTCACCCTGCGCGCGGGCTACCGTTACATTTGGGGCGACGCCACGGAGTTGGGCGGACAGCTCAGCCAGACCGGCCTGCTGGTGAACGGACAACTGCAGCGCAACGTCGCTCTGGCCGGGGCCACCTATCGCGCCTCGGAAAAACTCTCGGTGAATTTGGATTACGAAGGGGCTTCGAGCGATCACATTTATTTCCGCACCAGCCTGAACGACTATCGGCAGGGTAAAGCGCGGGCGCGCTACCAACTGGCGAGCGCGCTGACTTTGCAAGCCCGCTACCAGATCTTGAACAATGAGAACCCGGACCCCGGCATTCGTTATGATTTTCAAAGCCGCGACAGTTCGCTGGGTCTTATCTGGACGCCCAAGGGCGCTAAGCGCATCAGCGTGACGGGCGAGTACGACCGCACCACCTTGCGCTCCAACATCACTTATCTCACCCTGCCGTACCTGGGGCCTGCGGTGTCGGACTACCGCGACAACGCGCACATCGTGACTGGCAGCGTCGACGTGGCGCTGCCCGGCAACGCCAAACTGAGTGTGGGCGGATCGATGTTCCTGTCTTCGGGAAGCCAGCCCACCAATTATTACGAGCCGCTGGGGCGATTCTCCGTGCCCATCGGCAAGCACGTAGCGTGGAACACCGAATGGCAGTGGTACGGCTTCGGCGACACGTTCTACGGGTACGAAGGTTTCCGCACGCACATCGTGACCACCGGGATACGGGTGACGCGGTAGGAGGCTGGCCATGAAGAATCTTCATCGAGTGGGTTTGGCGGTGGCGATAGCGGCCGGTGCATTTGGCGCCGACGGTATTCAGGGCAATGCCGAAAGAGGCGCAAAGCTCTTCCAAACGGAGCAATGCGTCCAATGCCACAGCATCAACGGGAAAGGCGGATCGGCGGCGCCGGACCTGGCGCGCCGCATGGACCGCGATTACACGCCCACGGTCATGGCGAGCCTGATGTGGAACCACGCGCCCGAGATGTGGGCCGGGATGAAACAGCAGGGCATCGTCAGGCCGTCGCTGAGCGCCGAATCCGCCGCCGACCTTTTCGCCTACTTTGTGGCGGCGCGATATTTCGAGAAACCAGGCGATGCGGGGCGCGGCAAGACGGCGTTCCATGCCAAGCACTGCGACTCCTGCCACGGCATCGATTCCGCCCTCCCTGGCGGCGGGCCGCCGGTCTCCAAATGGGAATCCCTGGCCGACCCGATCGCTTTGGTGCAACAGATGTGGAACCACGGCGGGAAGATGCGGGCGGCTTATGCGGTGGCGAACATCAAATGGTCCGAGCTTGCTTCCCAGGATCTCACCGACATCTTGGTCTATCTGCAGAACCTGCCCCAAACGCGCCATCTCGGGGAAAGCCTCGAGTTCGATATTTCCGATAACGGCTCCACCCTGTTCGCCGCCAAGGGATGCACCGAGTGCCACAAGGGCAAAATGGCGCTCGAGAATCTCCTCCGCAACCAGACCCTCACCGATATTGCGGTGGACATGTGGGACCACCAGCCGTCCATGAAACAACCATCGCCGGTTTTGACCCGCCCGGAGATGAGCGAAATCATCGGTTACATTTGGGCGCGGCAATATTTTCGCGGCGAAGGCAACCCCGGCCGGGGCAAGAAAGTATTCGAGGAGAAGCATTGCGCCGCCTGTCACGACCAACCCGGCAGCGGGGCGCCCGCTTTGGGAGGGGCCAAAGGCCAGTACTCCGATATCAGCATGACGGGCGTTCTCTGGCAGCATGGCCCGCGCATGCTGGAGCTCATGGGCGAACGCAAACTCCCCTGGCCGCGCTTCGACGCCGGGCAGATGTCGGATTTGATCGCGTATTTGAATTCGCGGTGAAAGAAAGCATTCAGCGATCAGCGGTCAGCGGTCAGCTAAGGCGTTGCGGCGTTTAAGCTGATTGCTGAGAGCTGATCGCTGAATGCTGAGCCTCTCGTCTTCTGCCACAATGAAGCTATGTCTGTGGCTTCCGAGTTTCTGAATTATTCCACCGAAAAGCTGGAGTTGTACCTGGATCGCATCGAAACCTGCGTGGACAAGCTCACGCCCGAACAGGTCTGGGCCCGTCAATCGGAGAACGAAAATGCGGTCGGCAATCTGATTCTGCACCTGGACGGCAATATCCGCCAATGGATAATAGGCGGCGTGGGCGGGCAACGGGATATTCGCGACCGCAATGCCGAGTTCGATGCGCGCGGCGGAGCCTCAACGGCGGAGCTCAAAGCGAGATTGCGCGGCACGATTGAGGAGGCCGCGGCGATCGTTCGTGGCGTAACGCCGGAGCGCCTGACCGAGCGCATCCGCCCGCAGGGGTACGACGCCAGCGTGCTCGAGGGAATCTACCAGGTGGTCCAGCACCTTGCCGGCCACGCGTTCCAGATCATGCTGCTCACCAAGCTGTACACCAGCCAGGATCTGGGGTTCTTCGCGCACCTGCGGCAAGCGTCCGGCGCGCAATCGGGACGGCCGTAAGGAAAGGCCGGGACGAATCTCGGCCCAGCAGGCCTGACCGCCCGCGCCACGGGCTTGGTCGGGGTTAGTTCTCGGTGGGCACTTTTTCGGCGTGATCGACTACCAGGATCTCCACGGGGCCTTTTTTCGATTCGAGCTTGAGACCGAGTTGCTCTTGGATCGCGGTGATCAGGGTCGGGCCGCCCTCCTGACTGTCGGCGGCCGGGCCGCCCATCCCGCCTCCGCTTCCGCCGCCCGGCGGCGGCATGGGCATCGGCATTCCGCCCGGCATGCCTCGCCCCGGCTCGGGCGTAAAATCGAGCGTGAAATCGTACTTGCCCTTAAGTCCGGTCTCGTCGACCACAGGGCGGCCCAGTTGACCGCCAAGCATCTGCGCCAGGTCGGAAACAGTTTGTTGGGTACCGACTAGCCGCATCTTGCCGTTCATGAACATCATCATCAGGCCGGGCCGTCCTTTCGGCGGCTCGGGAAAGCCACCCGGCCCAGGCCTCGGCGGTGGCGGAGGTTCCCCCATCGGCCCCAAATCTTTGGGCGGATCTTCCGATGGCGGAACGTTGCCCGATGGCTTCATCTTCGGGCCACCCTTCCCCACGGCCAGCCTATACATCGGCAACTCCTTGGTTTCGCGATGCAGCTTCACCTGGAATCGCTCAGCAAGCATGTTCTGCAGCATCTGGTTGAACTGGTCTTTAGTGGCTCCGGCCGGAATCTTCGCGGTGATGTCGAAATGCTCGGAATCGAACCATGCGGGGCCGTTGATTTGATACCCTTGCACGCCATAGGCCCGGGACATCAGCATGCCGACGTTGACGTTGCTACAAGAGAGCAGCCCAGGGTCGGGGGAACCGGGGCCGCCGCGGCCTCCCATCATCATGCGGCCGGGGGTCTGGGCGGCCGCCGGCTTGACGGAGGCCACTTCGAACGCCGGTGGTCCGGCCGCGGTCTGTCCGAAAATGAACAGCCATGGCTGAAGAGCCAACGCCAGAATCGTTGCTCGCAAAGTAACTTTCCTCATTGCCAATCACTCTACCGCATCCAAAGCCCGGCCAGGCACAAAACCTCAACGGAGTAGACGACAAAATCCCTCGGCGTGAGGACACTTATCCCTTTATTTCAGACCGATGAATCCCGCTTGGCGGTTGCCGCCGGAAGTGCAGCTTGTTATCCTTTTCATTAATTCCAACCTCGATAAGAAAACAGGAGACAAAATGGCAGTAAAAGTGGGTATCAACGGCTTCGGCCGCATTGGCCGGAATATCGTCCGGGCGGCACTCGACCGAAGCGACGTGGAATTCGTCGCGGTCAACGATCTGACCGATACAAAAACGCTGGCGCACTTGCTCAAGTACGACTCCGTGCTCGGAACCATCGGCGCGGAAGTGACGCACGACGCGGATTCCATCACGGTGGGCGGCAAGAAGATCAAGGTCTTCGCGACGAAAGATCCGGCCCAGCTCGATTGGGCCAGCGTGGGCGCGGAAATAGTGGTGGAATCCACTGGCAAATTCACCGACGCGCATGAAGCCTCGAAGCACCTGCGCGGCCCGGTAAAGAAAGTCATCATCACCGCGCCGGCCAAGAACGAAGACGTCACCATTGTGTTGGGCGTAAATGACGCGGCCTACGATCCCGCCAAGCACAAGATCCTGTCGAATGCCTCCTGCACCACCAACTGTCTGGCGCCGTTAGTGAAGGTGTTGAACGATTCCTTCGGGGTTGTGAAGGGCTCGATGACCACCATCCACAGCTACACCAACGACCAGAACGTCCTGGACTTTCCGCACAAAGACCTGCGCCGCGCCCGCGCCGCCGCGTTGAACATGATTCCCACCACCACCGGCGCCGCCAAGGCGATTGGCCTGGTGATGCCGGAGTTGAAGGGGAAACTCGACGGATACTCCATGCGCGTCCCCACACCGGACGTCTC
>Ga0187848_10000153_pt1 | contig 62278 bp, 50 predicted proteins | sample June2016WEW_4_40_FD_132424 | JGI IMG/M metagenome (GOLD analysis project Ga0187848, IMG submission 132424) | Peatland microbial communities from SPRUCE experiment site at the Marcell Experimental Forest, Minnesota, USA - June2016WEW_4_40 | ecosystem: Environmental > Terrestrial > Soil >... | reverse complement strand
GATCGAGGCCGGCTACGTCGAGGATGCCGCCGACTTCTTCCGGCTGACCAGGGAGCAGGTGCTGACCCTGGAGCGCTTCGCCGACCGCTCCGCGGACAACCTGATCGCGAGCATCGCCGCCCGCCGCCGGGTGCCGCTGCACCGGCTGATCAACGCCCTCGGCGTCCCCCATGTCGGGGAGCACACCGCGCTCGTGCTCGCCACCCACTTCGGCTCCCTCGACCGGCTCGCGGCCGCGACCGACGAGGACCTCCTGGAGGTGGAGGGCATTGGCCCCACGGTGGCCGCCGCGGTCGCCCGCTGGTTCCACGGCGAGGACGGCCGGAAGCTGCTCGCCAAGCTCGCCGACGTCGGGGTGGAGGCGGAGCCGGCCGCGGTGGTGGGGGAGGGCCCGTGGACCGGGCAGAGCTGGGTGCTCACCGGGTCGCTGGAGGCGATGCCCCGCCCCGAGGCCGAGGAGCGGATCCGTCGCCTGGGCGGCAACCCCGGCTCCAGCGTCAGCCGCAAGACCCACACCGTGGTCGCCGGCCCCGGCGCCGGGGCCAAGCTGGAGAAGGCGCAGCGGCTCGGGGTCCGGGTGATCGACGAGGCCGCCTTCCTGGCGGAGCTGGCGGCTGCGGAGGCGACGGAGCGGGGCACGACCGGCGTCTGACGCTCGGCGGTGGGTGCTCGCGAGGAGCGAGCCCGGCGAGGAGCGGCCCCGGCGGCCGGCGCGATCTGAGCTGGCTTCGCAGATGGTTCGGGTGACCGCGAAGAGCGCGCCCGGAGGCCGGTGTGGGCGTGAGCCTGTTTCGCAGATGTTTCGTCACGAAATATTCGTGACGAATTGTCTCGCCGAGGTGAGATGAGGGGGAGGGGGTCCGGAGGGGAAGGGAAGGGAAGGTGAGGTGAGGTGAGGTGAGTGGGCACGATCGGGCGCATGTCGCGGCGCCCGTTGAGCCGCTCAACCGGGGTGGAGGTTGGAGAGCGCGGCCTTGATGAGGTAGGCGATCGCCAGGGCGAAGAGGAGGCTGAGCAGGGTTCCGATCAGGAAGTACTCGGCGAACCTCCGCCCGTTCCTCCCCTTGAACTCGGGGTAGCGGGCAACCGACTTGACGGCGACGACCAGGGCGACCGTCTCCGGGTGTCCGACCAGGACCCCACCGTAGGCGAAGGCGCGCTCCAGCATGCCGATCACCCTGCCGCCGGCCGGTGCCCCGGTTCCGAGGTCGGGAGGTCCGGGTTCCGCGCCGGCCTCCTCGGAGGAGCCGGGGAGGCCCTTGATCCGCTGCAGGACCTGCTCCACCAGGACGGAGCCGGCGAGGACCGCGAAGACGAAACCGCTCACCACCAGGAGGACCTGCAGCCGCTGTGGGCCGAAGAAACGGTGGCCGGCGGCGGCGGCGATCCCCGGGTCGAGGAGGAAGGGACCGCCGAACGCAATGACCAGGAGCAGGAGCCAACGCCAGCCCCGGGCGGTGGCGGTCGAGGCCGCGACGGCCAGGGCGAGGAGCAGCCACGCCTGCCAGGGGTGGGCGGTGAGCTGAACGTTCAGCCCGAGAGCGGCCAGCGCGAGCCCGGCCGGCGCCCGCCGGTACCAGCGCGCGGTCAGCCAGCCGGAGACCTCGAAGAGGACCGGCAGGGTGGCCAGGGCCAGCAGGAAGACCAGTCCCTCGTAGATGCTCACCGGAGCATCGCCTCCGCGAGGTGCTCGACCAGCCGCCGCCCCGCCTGCTCCTCGGTCCGTGACACCCGCAGCTGTTGGGAGACCGCCTGCTTGGTGATGCCGAGCTGGCCGGCGATCTGGACGATGGTGAGGCCCGACTTCCGCAGCCGGTTCACGGGGCTGTCGGGGATGTGGCGGCGGGAGAAGAGCACGCCCATGAGCAGCAGGGACGCCTCCAGGTCACCGGCGTCCCGGTCCTCGGCGAGGACCCGTATGCGTTCCGGCTGCGCCTTCGCCTCCTGGATGGCCTGACGCGCCAGGACGAAGGCGGGGCCCTGGCTCTGTCTGACGCTTTCGGGAAGCGGCTCATCGACGGAGCCGATCCCGACGCCGATCCACCACGCCGAGGTTCTGAGCGCGCGGAGCACCACCTCGGTCAGGGTGGCGGCATCGCCGATCAGGGCCTCCATCTCGTCACCCGCCGTGCGCTCGAAGGGGAGCAGGAACACGAGCGACGGGTCGCCCATGTCGCGGAGCCACGGCTCGACGAGGTCGTGGCCTCCCCGGCTCTGGCGCTGGTCGAGCAGGACCGCTGCTGCCATCGGTCAAGGCTAGCACCTTGATTATGTTTCAGTCAAGGGTGAATGGTTGACAGGTTTCGACTCCAGTCAAGCCAAAATGATTGACTCAGCATTCGGTCAAGGATCACACGTTGACCAGGTTCTCCAGCCCCCGGTTCGGCGAGTGCGACCCTCGGTCCCCCCCGGGGCACGGAGATACAGTGCAGACGTGGCGCGTGACGATCCGAGAGCGGCGGGCCCGTTGGCCCGGGCGGTGCTGAGCCGATGAGGCACGAGGTGCTGCCCGCCCTCGAGCTTCCCGCCGAGGCACGCCCGTGACCACGACCCGCCAGGCCCGGCTGATCGACAACCCCGACCTGCTCCGCGAGCGGCTCCGGGCCGCCCCTCAGGGCCCGGGGGTGTACGTGATGCGCGACCTGGCCGGCAGGGTGGCCTACGTCGGCAAGGCGGCGGTCCTCCAGAACCGGTTGCGCTCGTACTTCAACGGCGTCCCCGGCCTCCCCGAGCGCACCCGCCGGCTGGTGGAGGGCGTGTTCGACTTCGAGGTCATCGCCTGCGCCAGCCCGCGCGAGGCGCTGATCCTGGAGAACACTCTCATCAAGCGCCACCGCCCGCGCTTCAACGTTCGACTCAAAGATGACAAGAACTATCTCTACCTCAAGATCCCGGCCCCGGGCACCCCGGACACCCACGCGCCGGGCACCGCGAGGGAGAAGCTGCGCGCGCCGCGGGGCGAGGCCGGCCAGCGGGCCACCCTCTTCCCGCGGCCCTACTACACGCGCAAGGTGCAGCGGGACGGGGCGCGCTACTACGGGCCCTACACCAGCGCCCAGTCGCTGCGGACCACGGTCCGCTCGCTGCGCACCATCTTCCCCTTCCGCACCTGCGGCGACGAGCTCTTCCGGAGGGGACGGGTCTGCCTCGACTACCACATCCGGCGCTGCAGCGGGCCCTGTGAGGGCCGGATCGACGAGGCCGGCTACGCCCATCTCCTGGAGCAGGTCGAGACCTTCATGGGGGGGAGGAGCCGGGTGCTCGCCGACGAGCTCCGCCAGCAGATGGAGGAGGCGGCCGCCGCTCTCGACTACGAGCTGGCGGCGCGCTTCCGCGACCGGCTCCGCGCCATCGACCGGATCAACGAGCGCCAGGACGTGCTGAGCGGCAGGCGCGGGGACCACGACGCGGTCGCCATCGCCGTGGAGGCGGGCCGGGGGATGGCGGCGGTGCTTACCGTCCGCGGAGGCAAAGTGATCGGCTCGGAGACCCACGAGGTCGAGGGCGTCTCCGACCTCTCACCGGCCGAGTGCCTGGGCGCCTTCCTCCCCCAGTTCTACAGCGGGACGCCGCAGCTCCCCCGCACCATCCTGGTCTCCGACGCCCCGGACGGGCTCGACGACATCGCCGACTTCCTCGCCGGCGAGCGGGGCGGCCCCGTCGACGTTCGCATGCCGCGGCGCGGTGAGCTGCGCCGCCTGGTGGAGAGGGCACGAGAGACGGCGCTCGCCACCCTGCGCCAGCGCCGGGTCGTCGAGGACTTCGACGCGGAGCGGACCGAGGCGCTGCTCGCGGACCTCGCCGCCCGGCTCGACCTGGAGGCCCCACCGCGGCGGATCGAGTGCTACGACATCAGCAACACCATGGGCACCAACTCGGTCGGCTCGATGGTGGTCTTCGAGGACGGCCGGCCGCGGCCCGATCACTACCGGCACTTCGGGATCAGGACGGTGGAGGGCGCCGACGACTTCGCCTCGATGGCGGAGACGCTCCGGCGCCGATTCATCCGCCATCTCCGTGCCGTCCAGGGCGAGGCGGACGGCGACATCCCGGTCGACGACCCCGACGGGAGCAACGGCGAGGAGGCCCCGCCCCAGAGCGGCGGCGGCTCCCGGCGCGGCGGCCGGGGCAAGGCCGAGGAGAGCTTCGCGGCGCTTCCCGACCTGCTGCTCATCGACGGTGGGAAGGGCCAGCTCGGCGCCGCCCACGCGGTGCTGGTGGAGGCGGGGCTGGCCGACGTTCCCGTCTTCGGCCTGGCCAAGCGCAACGAGGAGCTGTTCCGGCCGGACCAGCCCGATCCGATCGTCCTGCCCCGTGATTCGCCCACGCTCTTCCTGGTCCAGCGGGTCCGCGACGAGGCCCACCACTTCGCCATCACCCGGCACCGCGCCCGCCGGGCCAAATCGGCGCTGCGCTCCCGTCTCGATGTCGTCCCCGGTCTGGGCCCGGTGCGCAAGCGCGCCCTGCTCCGCCGCTTCGGCACCGTCGAGGCCATCGGCCTCGCGAGCGTCGAGGAGCTCTCGGAGGTCGTCCCCGAGGTGGTCGCCCAGCGGATCAAGGAGCTGGTGTAGTCATCCGTACAATCGCGACGAGATGGCTGAAAGATGACCGCCGACCCGACGTCGCCCGGGGCATGGATCCTGACCGGGATGAGCGGGGCCGGCAAGGCGAGCGCGGCCCAGGCCCTGGAGGCGGCAGGCGTCGACGTCGTCGACAACCTGAGCCTCGACCTCCTCGCCGCGTGGGCGGCACTCCCTCGGCCGCGAGCGGCGGTGGCGGTGGTCGACGCCCGCCAGGGTGCGGCGGTCGCCGCTCTGATCCCGCCCGATGGGGTGCGGGTCGTCTTCCTCACCGCGCCCGACCCGGTGCTGCTCCGGCGGCTCGCCGAGAGCACCCGCCCCCATCCCTGCCGCGACGCCGGCGGGACCCTGGCCGCGGTGCGCCGCGAGGGAGACCTCCTGGCCGGGCTGCGCGCCGTCGCCGACCTCATCATCGACACGGGCGAGCTGACGCCGGCGGAGCTGGGCCAGCGGGTCGTCGAGCTGGTGGCCGAGCCCTCCTCGGCCGCGCCGCTGCGGGTCCTGGTCTCCTCCTTCGGCTACAAGTTCGGCCCCCAGGGGGAGGCGGACTGGGTGGTCGACGTCCGGTTCCTCCGCAACCCCTTCTGGGAGCCGGAGCTGCGCCCGCGCACCGGCCTGGACGGGGCGGTGCGCGACTACGTCCACGCCGACCCCCGCACCGCCGAGCTCTGCGACCGGCTCAGCGAGGTGCTCTCGTGGGCGGCGGCCCATTACGCGAGTGGCGGGCGCCGCCACCTCCACGTCGCGGTCGGCTGCACCGGCGGCCGGCACCGCTCGGTGGTCGTCGCCGAGGAGCTGGGGCGCAGGCTGCGATCGGAGAACCTCGAGGTGACCGTCCGCCATCGCGACGTCGGCAAGCCCGATCCGCGCTGAGCGGGGCGCTGGGCGGCACGACGTGAACCGCGTGGAAACAGAGCGGCGACCCGCGACCGGTCGGCCGAGCCGGGACCACCTCGGGGCGCTGCGGGGAGGTTCGTTCACCGAGCGGATCGTCGCCGAGCTCGCCCCCCACGTCCCGCCGCTCCCCTGCTGCCGGGCGGCGCTGATCGAGGGGATGGCCCTCGCGGGTGACGGGGAGGCGCCCGTGACCACCCGGCTGGTGGCGGCGCGGGCCGCCCTCGCCGCCCTCCACGCCGACTCGGTCCCGGCGTCGGTGGAGCGCCTGGCGACTGCCCGCCGCCATCGCTATCGCGTCTCGATCCGCCCTCCGGTCGAGGCCGGCACGGTGGCCCAGGAGCCCCCCACCCCCGGCGTCGGCGATGCGACCGCCGCTGCCCGCGAGATCCGCGACGCCGGTCCCAGCACCGGCGGGGCCGCGGCCCGGCCGGCTACACCGGTGCGCCCGGTCCCGTCGACCAACCTCTGCTGCGCCCGATCGCGGCTCCGGGGCGCCTTCCTCGCCTGCGGATCGCTCAGCCGCGGGGACGGGCCGCCGCAGCTCGAGCTGCTGGTGGGGTCGGAGGGGGCGGCGACCCGGGTGCTGGAGGACCTGGGGCGGCTCGGCATCGCGGCGACGTCGCTGCGGCGCCGAGGACGGCCGGTGGTGGCGGTGCGCTCGGCCCCCGGCGTCGCCACCCTGCTGAGCTCGATCGGCGCCCACCTCGGGCGGCTCGAGTTCGAGGCCGGCCGGGTGGTCGGAGAGGTGCGCTCCGGGGTCAACCGGCGGCTCAACGCGGAGACCGCCAACCTGCGCCGGACGGTCTCCGCCGCGCTCTCCCAGCTCGAGGCCATCGAGCGCCTGGAGAGCGACCGGAGCCGGTGTGAGGCGCTCCCCCCGGCGCTCCGCGAGGCGGCGGTGCTGCGCCGCCGCCGGCCCCGCGACACCCTGGACGGGCTCGCCGCGGCGGCGGGCTGCAGCCGCGCGGCCATGGCGGGACGGCTGCATCGCCTGGTGGCGCTGGGTGGAGACCTCGGGGAAGGCTGAATTCCCCAACCAGGAGAGGGACGGAGCAGGGTCCAGAGGGGACGGTCGGCCCTGGTGATCCGAGCACGGACACGTGCATCATGAGTCGTGTCCGGAGGCGCGGAGAACCCGCCTCTTGCTACCCTCCGGGCGGTTCTTTGGTGTCCCACACCCTGAGGAGTGCTCATGGCTGTCAAAGTCGGCATCAACGGCTTCGGCCGGATCGGACGCAACATCCTGCGCGCGGCACGCCAGCAGGACGCGGACATCGAGTTCGTCGCTGTCAACGACCTCACCACCCCGGCGACGCTCGCTCACCTGCTCAAGTACGACACCATCCTGGGACACTTCCCCGGCACCGTGTCGGTGGACGGCGAGACGATCGTCGTCGACGGCAAGCCCATCAAGGTGCTCGCCGAGCGCGAGCCCGGCAACCTTCCCTGGCGCGAGCTGGGCGTCGACATCGTCGTCGAGTCGACGGGCAAGTTCACCGATGCCACCAAGGCCAGGGCCCACATCGACGCCGGCGCCAAGAAGGTGATCATCTCGGCTCCCGCCAAGAACGAGGACCTGACCGTCGTCCTCGGCGTCAACGAGAAGGCCTACGACCCAGCGGTGCACCACATCCTCTCCAACGCCTCCTGCACCACCAACTGTCTGGCCCCGGTCGCCAAGGTGCTCAGCGACTCGTTCGGCATCGAGTACGGGCTGATGACCACGGTGCACGCCTACACCAACGACCAGGTGATCCTCGATTTCCCCCACAAGGACCTGCGCCGGGCCCGAGCCGCTGCTCTGGCGATCATCCCCACCACCACCGGCGCGGCCAAGGCCGTGGCCCTGGTGCTGCCAGAGCTGAAGGGCAAGTTCCACGGCATGGCGCTGCGCGTTCCGGTGCCCGACGTCTCCCTCGTCGACCTCACCGTGATCCTCTCCAAGGCGGCGACCGTCGAGCAGGTCAACGCCGCGTTCCGCGAAGCCGCGGCGGGTCCGCTCAAGGGCATCCTCGGGGTCAGCGACGAGCCGCTCGTCTCGGCCGACTACCTGCACGAGCCGCAGTCGACGGTCGTCGACCTGCTGTCGACCATGGCGGTGGGCGAGAGGTTCATGAAGGTGCTCGCCTGGTACGACAACGAGTGGGGCTACAGCTGCCGCGTGGTCGACCTGGTCGACTACGTCGCCAAGCGTCTCTAGCGTCCCACCCATGCTCGTCCGGCTCGTTGTCAGCGCCATGCGGCGAGGACGCCGGCCCGTGGGGCCGCCGCCGGTCACGCACGTGGGTGCGCTCCCTTCCTGCAGGTTCATTCCGGAGGCTGCCAAGTCCAGCGCATGAAAGCCACCATCGACGACGTCAAGGTCCAGGGCAAGCGGGTGCTGGTGCGGGTTGACTTCAACGTCCCCATGAAGGACGGCAAGATCGTCGACGACCGGCGCATCCGGGCCGCGCTGCCGACGCTGCGCGCGCTCCGGGAGCGGGGCGCCCGCGTGATCGTTGTCACCCACCTGGGCCGTCCCAAGGGCAAGGTCAACCCCGACTTCAGCACCGCACCCCTGGCGGCGCACCTCAGCGAGCTGCTGGGGGCGCCGGTTCAGATGCTGCCGGGCCTGGTCGGGCCCGAGGTGGAGGCGGCCGTGAACCGCCTCGCCAACGGCGACGTCGCCATGCTCGAGAACATCCGCTTCGACCCCGGCGAGGAGGCCAACGACGAGGCGTTCGTCGAGAAGCTCGCCGCCCTCGCCGACCTCTACGTCAACGACGCCTTCGGCACCGCCCATCGCGCCCACGCCTCCACCGAGGGGATCGCCCACCACCTCTCCGCGGTGGCCGGCTACCTGATGGCCAAGGAGCTGGACGCCCTGGGCGGCGTGCTCGAGAACCCGCGCCGGCCGCTGGTGGCGATCATCGGCGGCGCCAAGATCTCCACCAAGATCGGCGTCCTCGAGAACCTCCTGCGCCGGGTCGACACCCTCTGGATCGGCGGCGCCATGGCCTGCACCTTCTATCGGGCGCTCGGCAAGGAGGTGGGCAAGTCCCTGGTCGAGGAGGAGTGGGTCGAGACCGCCTCCAAGCTCCTCGAGGGAGCCGGGCAGGGACGCGGGGAGATCAAGCTCCCCATCGACGTGGTGGTCGCCCCCGAGGCGAGCGCCGCGGCCCCGACGACGACCGTGGTCTGGACCGAGATCCCCGCCGATCAGATGGTGGTGGACGTCGGCAACGAGACCTGCGCCCGGATCGCCGAGGATTGCCGGACCGCCGGGACCGTGGTCTGGAACGGGCCGCTCGGGATCTACGAGATCGAGGAGTTTGCCCGCGGCACCCGGCGGGTGGCCGAGGCGCTGGGCGCCTCCTCCGCGACCAGCGTGGTGGGCGGCGGCGACCTGGCCGCGGCCCTCGAGCAGGCCGGGGTGGCGGAGAAGATCAGCCACGTCTCGACCGGAGGCGGCGCGACCCTCGAGTTCCTCGAGGGGATCGAGTTGCCCGGGGTTGCCGCCCTCGAGGAGAGGGTGGCGCTGTGACCGCGCGACGTCCGATCCACCTGGTGGCCGGCAACTGGAAGATGAACACCACCGTCGCCGAGGGCCTGGACCTGGCCCGCGCGATGCGGGCCGAGCTCGACGGCAGCCGTGTGGAGGTAGAGCTGCTCCCGCCGTTCCCGCACCTGGTCGGCGTCCGGGAGGTGCTCCAGGGCAGCTCGCTGCGTCTGGGCGCCCAGGACTGCTATGCCGAGGAGAAGGGTGCGTTCACCGGTGAGGTCTCCCCGGCGATGCTGGTGGGCATCTGCGACGACGTGCTGCTGGGCCACTCCGAGCGCCGCCACATCCTCGGTGAGAGCGACGAGCTGATCGCCCGCAAGCTGATCGCCGCCCGCCGTCACCACCTCAGGGTCATCCTCGCGGTGGGGGAGACCGAGGCCGAGCGTCTCGAGGACACCACCATGGCGGTCGTCGACCGCCAGCTGAGGAGCGCCCTCGAGAGTGTGGAGGTGGGCGACGGGGAGCTGGTCGTCGCCTACGAGCCGGTCTGGGCGATCGGCACCGGCCGGACCGCCACTCCGGCCCAGGCCGAGGAGGTCTGCGTCCACATCGCGAGCCGCCTGGACGAGCTGCTCGGCGAGGTGGCCAACACCGTCCCGATCCTTTACGGCGGGAGCGTGACCGCCGCCAACGCCGCCGAGCTGTTCGCCGAGCCGCACATCCACGGCGCCCTGGTCGGGGGCGCCAGCCTCAAGGTCGACGCCTTCACCGCCATCGTGCGCGCCGCCGAGGCGGCTCGCTCCGGCGACGCGGGGTCGCGATGACGGCGCCCCCGCGCCCCTTCGTCCTCGTTATCGTCGACGGCTGGGGCTATAGCCCGGACAGCTTCGGCAACGCCATCGCGGCGGCGCGGACCCCGCATTGGGACGGGTTCCTGCAGAGCTCGCGCCATACTCTGGTCGCCGCCAGCGGGGAGGCCGTGGGGCTGCCCGATGGCCAGCAGGGCAACTCCGAGGTGGGCCACCTCACCATCGGCACCGGTCGGGTCGTCTACCAGCCCCTGACCAAGATCAGCCGGGCGGTGCGCGACGGGAGCATCTTCGACAACCCCGCGCTCAACCAGGCGGTCGGCGCCGCCCTGGAGCGGGGCACCAGCCTGCACCTCATGGGCCTGGTGTCGCCGGGTGGGGTCCACAGCCACCAGGACCACGCGGTCGCGATCTGCGAGCTGGCCAGGCGGCGGGGGCTCGACCGGGTCTTCGTCCACGCCTTCACCGACGGTCGTGACGAGCTGCCCAACAGCGGCGCCGCCTTCATGGAGGAGTTCGTCGCCGCGCTCGCCCGGGTCGGGGCGGGCCGGGTCGTCTCGGTCGGCGGCCGCTTCTACGGGATGGACCGCGACAAGCGGTGGGAGCGGGTGGCCCGCGCCTACGAGATCATCGCCGGCTCGGGCAACGCGCACGCCGACGACCCGGTGGCCTACATCCGCGGCCAGTACGAGGCCGGAGTCACCGACGAGTTCCTCCCCCCGGTGAGCATCTGCCCCGACGGCGAGCCCCCGGTGCGGATCGGCGACGGCGACTCGGTGGTCTTCTTCAACTTCCGGCCGGACCGGGCGCGCGAGATGACCCACGCCCTTCTCGACGCGGACTTCCCGCAGTTCGAGCGCAGCCGGGTGCCCGAGGGCCTCACCTACGTCACCATGACCGAGTACGAGGGTGGCCTGCCGGTCCTGATCGCCTATCCGCCCGACGCCATCCGCAACTGCCTCGCCGAGGTGGTGAGCCGGAGCGGGGGACACCAGTTCCACGTCGCCGAGACCGAGAAGTACGCGCACGTCACCTACTTCATCAACGGCGGCGAGGAGCAACCGTTCGAGGGCGAGGACCGGAAGCTGATCCCCTCGCGCAAGGACGTCCCCACCTACGAGCTGGTGCCGGAGATGAGCGCGCTGCCGATCACCGACGCGGTGGTCGAGCGGATCGAGAAGGGGACCGAGGCGCTGATCGTCGTCAACTACGCCAACCCCGACATGGTCGGGCACACCGGAGATCTGGCGGCGACCGTCCAGGCCTGCGAGGTGGTCGACGGCTGCCTCGGCCGGGTGGTCGACGCGGCCCGGGCGGCGGGCGGCGCGGTGCTGATCACCGCCGACCACGGCAACGCCGAGCACAAGATCGACCCCGACACCAACGAGCCGCTCACCGCCCACACCAGCAATCCGGTGCCGGTGGTGCTGATCGGCTGCCAGGTGGCGGCGCTGCGCGACGGCGGCGGGCTCTGCGACGTCGCTCCCACGGTCCTCGAGGTCATGGGCCTGCCCCAGCCCGAGGAGATGACCGGGCGCAGCCTGATCGGCGACTGAGCGGCGCCTGGCCACCGGCTGCCCCAGAGCCCCTTCGACTCCTGGGCTGAGCGGTGAGCCTCAGCCCTGGGTGCGGGCCAGGGCGAGGTTGGAGCAGGCCTCGCAGACGGTGGCCGGGATGATGCCCAGCCGCATCAGGACGTCGAAGACCCGGCAGCCGATGCAGAGGGCGAAGACGGACTCCAGGGTGGCGGCGACGGCCACCAACCCCACCAGCACCAGGGCGGGAATCTCGAGGCCGAAGACGAACCAGAGGAGAGTCGCGCCGACGGTGAACACGGCCCCCATCCCCTGGGCGAAGCGCTTGGGCGGCCCGGCGATGAGCTTGGCCTTGAAGGGCAACCGGGGGACGATGACCCGGGTCACGACCTGACCCCAGGGGCTCAGGGTGGGGCCGGAGGCCGTGCGGGCGATGAAGCCGTATGCCATGAAGGGGAGGAGCCACGGCCACCGCGTCCCCAGGGTGACCAGGGCGGCCACGGCCACCCCGCCGGCGACGGTGCGGGCCGAGACCTCGTTGACGGGGTTGGGAAAGCTGAAGACGCCACGGAGCGTGGTGGTGTGGGCTGCCATCACCGACAAAGTCTAGTGGGAAAGTGGGGATTCACGTCAACGACCTCTTTGGGGGGGTCTGCCGAGCCCCCGCTCCCGACCTTACAGGGGGCGTCGGGCCGCTCGACCCGGAGGGGCGATCCGGGGCAGGCGGTATACTGGCCGCCGATCTCACTCGGAGGAGCGTTTGCGTGCTACAGGTCGTTCTCATCGCCGCCCAGGTGGTGCTGGCGATCCTCGTGATCCTTGGCATCTTGCTCCAGACCCCGAAGGCGACCGGCCTGGGCGGGGTCATCGGCGGTGGTGGCGATTCTGGCGGCGGGTACCGCCGGCGGCGGGGGCTGGAAGCTGGTCTCCTCCGCATGAGCGCAGTGTTCATCGCCCTCTTCGTGATCGTCGCCGCGATCAACGTCTGGATCGGCAACACCGCCTGATCCGCCGGCCGCCGCGCTGGCTGGAGGTCGGTGCGGGTCTGGCCCTCCTCGCCGTGGCACTGGCGGTCACCGGGGTGGCCGTGGTCGGGCACCTGAGGACGGCGTCGTCGGAGACGCCGCCGCCGGTCGACTACCGCGCTGCGGTCCTCACCGACAGCCTCCCGGTCTCCGTCAACCCGCTGATCGACTCTGAGGATCCCGCGGTCGCGGCGATCACCCCCCTGCTCTACCGCTGCCTGCTCGGGCTCGATCCGACCGCCTACCCGGCCCCCGACCTCGCCGCACAGTTCTCGATCAGCCTGAACGGGCTCACCTACACCCTGCCGCTGCGGACCGGGCTCCGCTGGTCGGACGGGAGTCCGATCACGGTGCAGGATGCGCTGGCCACGATCCAATGGGTGCAGTCCTCCGCCTTCCCCGATGCCGCGGTGGCGAGCGTCTGGCAGGGGGTGGCCGCGAGCGCCTCGGGCAACGACCTGATCCTCAACCTGCAGGCCCCGCGCGCGGCGCTCGCCTACGATCTCACCCAGCTGCCCATCCTTCCGCTGGGGAGCATGTCGCCGGCCGGGCTCGCCGCCCTGGCCGGGCACGCCTCCTCGCCGCTGCCGACCTCGGGTCCGTACCGGGTGGCCGGGCAGAAGCGTGGCATCCTCACCCTCACCGCGAATCCGCACGCCGTCACCGCGCCTCGTCTGGGCCGGGTCCAGATCGACGCCATGGCCAGCTTCGCGTCCGCCGCCCAGGCCTTCACGGCGGGGTCGGTGCAGGCCGTGCTCGCCACCACACCCGCGCAGCAGGCCGAGCTGCTCCACCACCCCGGCGCGGTGGCCCGCGACTCGCTCACGTTCGGGTTTGTCGACCTCCTCTTCAACGAGAGCATCCCCGGCCTCGACGACTCGGCGGTCCGTCACGCCATCGCCGACACCATCGACAGGGAAGCCATCGTCAACGGGCCGCTGGAAGGTCTCGGCACCGGCCAGTACGGCCCCGTCCCGGCCGGCATCCTCTGGCTGCAGGGCGAGGAGCCAGCGCTCCCCGCCGACCCGGCCGCCGCCGAGGCGGGGCTCGACGCCGCCGGCTGGCTGACCACCCCCGGCGGGGGCCGCACCCTAGGGGGGGTGGCGCTCCACTTCACCCTCAGCGTCCCCGACGCCGCGCCGCTCCCGGCGGTGGCGCAGATGGTGGCCGGCCAGCTCGACGCGGTGGGGATCTCGGTGACCGTCGCGGTGGCCCCCAGCACCGGTTTCCTCAGCCACGTGCTGATCCCGGGGGACTTCCAGCTCGCCATCGCCTCCTGGGACGTGGGCGCCGACCCTGACCTGACTGGCTTCTGGAGCTCGACCGCCACCCCCCCGCACGGCTACTACGTCTCCGGCGGCACCCCCGACCCCTTCCTCGACCAGGACCTCAGCGCACTGGCGACCGTCACCGGCCAGGCGGCGAGCCTCACGGCGGCCGCGCAGGTGGTGCAGGTGATGGACCAGGACCTTCCCGCGGTCTTCCTCTACGCCCCGGCGGAGGGGCTGGTCGTCAACTCCGCCAAGCTCTCCCAGGTCCTGGTGCCCGCCGCCGGCGACCCCTTCGCCGACGCGGCGCTCTGGCGGCGCTGAGCCTGCCGGGTCGCTCCGCGCCTGCTACGATCGGTTTCCCAACCGTGCCGGGGTGGTGGAACTGGTAGACACGCAGCGTTCAGGGCGCTGTGAGCGTACGCTCGTAAGGGTTCGATTCCCTTTCCCGGCACCAGTCCTGACAACTCGACTATCAGCTTCCTGATCGAGCCTCGAGTTGCAGGTGAGGTCAGCAGTGATCACGGGAGCCCATCGTTCTCACCCAAACTTGGGGTCAGCACGCTCAACCTTGCCCGGTCAGGGGCTCCTTCGTGTAACCAACGTGGTGGGGGATCTCACCTAGGCCGCGATGGCGACCATCCGATCCAGGGCCAGCCGGGCCCTCTCGGCGACCGGCTCGGGCACGCTGACCCGGGGTGCCATCCGCTCCAGGCAGGCGGCGACCTTCTCCAGGGTGATCCTCTTCATGTAGGGGCAGACCGCATCCTGTGACGCGGGGAGAAACCGCTTGGCCGGGGCCACCTGAATCATCCTGTGAAGGATGCCCACCTCGGTCGCGACGATGAAGGTGGTGGCGGGCGACTCCACCGCCCGGCGCACCATCCCCTCGGTGGACGCGACCACGCAGCTCGATCCCGGGAAGTCGCCGCGGCCGAGACGGTACAGGGTCGCGGAGGTGCAGCCGCACTCCGGGTGGACGAGCAGCTCGGCGTCGGGATGGCGCCGCCGGGTCGCCGCGAGGTCGTCGGGGTCGATTGCGGCATGGACGTGGCACTCGCCCATCCAGACGTGCATCCGGCGGCCGGTGACCCGCTCCAGGTGGGCGCCCAGGAACATGTCCGGGCAGAAGAGGATCTCGGTGCCCTCGGGGATCGCCCGGATCACCGCCTCGGCGTTGCTGGAGGTGCAGCAGTAGTCGGACTCGGCCTTCACCGCGGCGGAGGTGTTGACGTAGGAGACGACCACCGCCCCCGGGTGCTCGGCCTTCCAATCGCGAAGCTGGTCGGCGGTGATGGTGTCGGCGAGCGAGCAACCCGCCTCCCGGTCGGGGAGCAGGACCGTCTTCTCGGGGGAGAGGATGGCGGCGGTCTCGGCCATGAAGTGGACCCCGCAGAAGACGATGACCTCGGCGTCGGTCTGAGCCGCCTGCCGGGAGAGATTCAGCGAGTCACCGACGTAGTCGGCGATGTCCTGAACCTCGGGGAGCTGGTAGTTGTGGGCGAGGATGACCGCATGGCGCTCCCGGCGGAGCCGCTGGATCTTCGGGACCAGGTCGGGCGCGGCGGTGTTGGTGTCGGCGACAACGGGGGCCATGCGAGGATCTCCTGGGGGCGCCGTGCGGAGGACTCGGACTGCGCGCGACGGAGCGGTTCAGGGTTTAGGTCAGAACTACCTTATTAGCATAGCGCACCGCCCTGCCGGGTGGCAAGCAAGCCGGCTGCCGGAGAGCCCATGGAAGTAGGTCGTGACTGTGGCTATCCGCGGGTTTTCAGGCCGTGGCTGACACGAGGAACCGGGCGGTGCTCTAGTCCCTTCCAAGGAGGGGACTTTTGCCCCTACCCGGGCGCAAGGGGTTCCGGTACAACGACTGGGCATCTGCTCATCCACTGGGCAGAAGTTGCAAGGGGAAGAGGGCGCGTCAATGCCGGAGTCATCCACCGGTCGACCAGGTGACGAGGAATCCCTCTCCTCGCAAGGTGATGCTCGGCAGCAGGCTGTGTCCGGCCCTTGCTCCGTCTGCCCCCGGCTGCCGCAACGTTGGACGTGGCTCGTCGTGCCGTGAGCGTGATGCCCGACATCGGGGCAGTGACGGACACCTCCATCCTGGTCCACGTTGAAGGCGGTCACTGGAGCGCTCCGGACCGGCACGATCAACGTGCTCGCCGCCGCCATCCACGACGCGCTCGGTGTCCTACACCTTGCCGGCACCGCCGTTCTGAGGGTGGAAGGCGTCGCGAGTGGGGGGAGCCATGACCAATTCGACAGAGAGGTTCGTCCTCGTGCTGCAACACCCGCGGACCCGGGAATGATCGGCCAGCAGAAAGGAGCAGTGAATCTATATGGATAAGAAGTACATCCTTGCGATTGACGAAGGCACGACGAGCACCCGTGCCGTGATTGTTGACCACGATAGCAACATCAAGGCGCAGGCGCAGACGGAGTTTGCCCAGCTCACTCCAGCACCCGATCGCACGGAGCATGATCCGGAGGAGATCTGGCAGGCGACCTACGCCATGATGAAGAGGGCGCTGCAGGAAGCCGACCTGAAGCCAACGGACATCCACGCCATCGGCATCACCAACCAGCGCTCAACCCGCATGGCCTGGGATCGCAAGACGGGCAAGCCCATCTACAACGCCATCGTCTGGCAGGACATGCGCAACGCTGGATTCGTTGAGTCTATTCAAGGTCAGTGGGGCGAGAAGGTTTACAAGCACACTGGATGGCCGTTCTGCCCTCTCTACTCCTCGCTTGGGCTGTGGTGGATGATGGAGAACGTCCCTGGGGCGCGGGCTCGCGCTGAGGCGGGGGACGTCATCTTCGGCAATGTCGATGTGTGGTTGATCTACAAGCTCACGGGTGGCAAGGTCCACGCCACGTCGGCCTCGAACGCAACCGTGGCTGGCTACTACGACCTGTACAAGGACGAGTGGTACAAGGAGTGGTTCGACTTCCTTGGGCTTCCGGTGAGTGCCATGCCGGAAGTGCGGGATGACGATGGTGATTTCGGGGTGACCGATCCCGCGCTCTTCGGGGCGGAGATCCCGATCCGGGGCAACATTGGTGATCAGCAGGCTGGCCTCTTCGGTCAAGGCTGCATCAACCCCGGCGATGTAAAGTGCACGCACGGCACCGGTACCTTCCTGAACATGAACGTGGGCGACAAGCTGCCCGATTCGCGAAGTGGGACCAACGTCCTCATCGCGTGGCGGAGGAATGGAAAGAACACGTACACGCTCGAGGGCTATGCGTCAGTTACCGGGGCAGCGGTGCAATGGCTGCGGGATGGCGCTCAGCTGATCGGGAAGTCTGCGGACAGCGAGCCACTTGCCGCCAGCGTGCCGGACAATGGTGGCGTCTACTTCGTGCCTGCGATGACTGGTCTCTCGGCGCCGTATTGGGATACATCTGCACGCGGCACGATCATCGGAATTACCCGTGGTACCTCTAAGGCTCACCTGGCACGGGCGACACTGGAGTCGATCGTCTACCAGACCAAGGACTTCCTCCAGAGCATGCACCAGGACGCCGGCATGGAGATAAAGTCCATGAAGGTGGATGGTGGCGCGGTACACAATGACTGGCTGATGCAGTTCCAGGCAGATGAGTTGAACGCGGAGGTGGTGCGCCCGGTTCAGGCCGAGGCCACGGTCATGGGTGCAGCCTACATGGCGGGGTTGGCGACCGGCTATTGGCCGAGCCCGGAGGAGGCTTTCGCGACCCTGAAGATCGAGAGGGTCTTCCGGCCGGCGATGGCAGCCCCTGATCGTGAGCGTCTCTATGAGGAGTGGACCAAGGCGGTGCACCACGCGATGGGGTGGTTGAACAAGGGGTGAGGTAGATAAGCAAGTGTTGATGGGCTTGGGGGCGGAGCAGTTGTCGCTGGCGATGCCGGTGGTGATTGTTGCCGCCCCAGGCCTCGAGGCCTGACCGCCGTGGTACGAGCGAGACGTATCCGGGTGGTCGACGGAGTGCGGGGGGGGACGTGGCATCAGGCGGCCTGAGGCATGTGGCATGAAGGAAGCAGATAGGACAGAGCAGGTGGACTTCGCGGACTGGCACGTGACCCTTCGAGTGCTACGTTACAAACAGAATGGGCAGCCCCCTGGCTGGGAGAACTTCACGGTTGAGGTCAGGCCGACCGAGTACGTCGTGGATGCGCTGGAGCGGATTTGGGCGGCGCACGATCGGAGTCTTGTCTTCCGGCATGCTTGCCATCACGCAGCGTGTGGCGCTTGTGGCGTACGCATCAACGGGCGCGAACAGCTGGCGTGTATCACGCGCATCGACGCGCTGGTCGGCGATGGTGGGATGATGGCCATCGAACCATTGCGCCGGCTGCCGGTGGTGAGCGACCTGGTTGTGGACGCTGCTCCCTTTTACCGACGGATGGAGCGCATTCCGTTCGTCGTGCTCCGCTCTGCTGACCCGATCACGGATGAGGAGACGGGTGTGGCTGCGGTGGGGAGCCCGCCACCCCAGCAATTCGAGAACTGTATCGAGTGTGCACTATGTTTCTCTGCCTGCCCGATTACCGGGACAAACCCGGACTGGGTAGGTCCGGCAGCGCTCGCGGCCATGGGCAGGATGATGGAGGAGCCTCGGCCGGACCTCAGCCCGCGGTCGGGGTTCGAAGCGGGAGATAGAGGAGGCGGCATCGCAGAGCATGTCCGCGAGGCGGGTGACGAGGTGTTCTTGTGCCTCTTATGCCGGGCTTGTGAGGCGAGCTGCCCCACGGGTGTACCGATCACCGAGGGCATCCATACGCTGCGCCGCTTTCTGCTGAAGGAGGGATGGTGATGGGACTGCCGGTCCGCGACGTCGTCGGCATCCTCTCCGATAACCTGCGGCTGCGTAAGTCAGTGCTGCCGATCCCGGCGCGCCGTGCGACCGCGTGGGCTCGTGGGCTGGGGATCCCGCGTGGCGGGGAGACCGTGCTCTACACGGGCTCCATGTATCAGCTCATACCCTACATCGAGTGCTTGGTGAGGCTGGAACGACGTTTGGGGGAGAGCCCGTTGGCCTCGCTTACCGGTCTCGCACGGAGGGCGAATCGGTTGATGAGCGGCGTGTCCCTGGTGGCGCGACCGAGCGCCTCGGAGCGTCGTGAGTACGACCGTATCCCCACGAACGTCGCCCGCTTGCTCCAGCGCGCCGGTGTCGAGTTCGGGTATCTCTACGAGGATGACCTCTATTCTGGAGCCCTCGCCTACGACCTAGGCGCCGACGAAGTCGTTGCCGCCCACGCCCGCCGGGTTGCCTCCGTGTTCCGCAGGTATGGTGTCCGTCAGGTGATCACCATCGACCCCCACACCACTACGATGCTGCGCTCGGTTTACCCCGGGCTCGTGGAGGGCTACGACGTACGAGTTCGGAGCTACCTGGAGGTGCTGGCCGAGCGGGGCCTGCCCACCGTCCTGGCGCCCTCCGCAGGCAAGGTGGTGATTCACGACGCCTGTGTGTATGCCAGGTATGAGGGCATCCTTGAGGCACCCCGCCGCCTCCTTGCCGCTTCCGGGGTGGAAGTCGCCCAGCCGGAGCTGGCCGGGGTGCGGACCTCGTGCTGCGGCGGGCCGATCGAGGCGCTGTTCCCGGCCACGGCTATGGCCGTTGCCACTCAGCGAGTCGCGCAGCTCAAGGCCGTGGCCTCCGATTGCGTCACCATGTGTCCGATCTGCCTGGTCAACCTGCGCAAGGCAGCGGATGGTGAGCTGCGCCTCCGTGATATCTCCGATTACCTGCTGACCGAGACGGCGCGGCGGGGAGCGCTTGTGCCGTGAGCCAAGATCGACCTGCTAGCGAGCGGGAACGCTTCCTGTTTGCATGCTGACCTCGACAAGCCGCTGACCGATGCCACCCGCCCCGCGGTCGAGCTTAGCGTGGCTGTGGCACGTCGGTGTAGGCTGTTTCGAAGCAGGCATCTGTGGTGGACGTGACCGTGAGCCTGGCTCTTTGCGCGCTTAGCTCAGCTGTCTTTGGCGGCCCTTGGCTGATGAGGTAGGTCCTCGGCGTATGACGACGATTCGGCTGATAGCGATCGACCTTGACGGCACGCTGCTGGACACGAGGCAGAATCTCTCGGCCCGCAACCGGCAAGCGGTGTCCCGCGTGCTCGCCATGGGGGTACACGTGGCGCTTGCGACGGCACGCGACAGGGCCAGCATCCGGCTGAAGGTGCCGATGGCCGTGCCAGGCCTCTACTACCTTGCAAGCGGCGGCGCCATCGTCTTCGATACCGCCTCCGGAGTGATCCTCTGGGAACAGATCCTGTCGCCGGCCCTGACGCACGATGCCGTTGTCTTCCTGTGCGGGTATGGCCACCCGGTGTTCCTGAATCGGGACTGCACGTATTGGGTTGACCGAGAGGACCAGCGGGTAGCGCTGATCGAGGAGCGCTACAACCTGAGCCCACAACCCGTCGCTGAGTGGCCTGAGGTCAGCGTGCCCGTCCATCGCGTCAGCTTGGCCGCGCCCCGGACTGTGCTGGAGCGTGCGGCACGCGAAGCCGCGGCGGCGTTTGGCGGCCGGGTCAACGTCAGCCTGGCATCACCAGACTGGCTGGACATCCTGCCCTCGGGTGCAGGCAAGGGCCCTTCGCTGCAATGGCTGCAGGCGCATATCGGTCGGTCTCCCGAAGAGACGATGGCGATTGGTGACTACGACTCGGATCTGCCCCTGTTCGCCACCGCCAACTGCAGGGTGGCGATGGCCAACAGTGTTCCACGCGTCAAGGCTGAAGCAACCCACGAGACGGCTGGCAACGACGAGGATGGTGTAGCTTTGGTGTTGGAAGCGCTATCGGTGTCTGGTGACGGTCGAGCCCCAGGGCGGTGACGGACGAGGAATAGGCGCCATGGCAACAAGTAGGTTGTCGTCGTCGGGGTGGTTGTACCGGGGTGCCTTAGCACACGACGTGACCCTGCGTGGCTGGACGTCACGGTAGTTGAGCGCGGCGAGTTGGCCTCTGGCAGCGCGGCGCGGTGTGAAGGATCAGGTGACCGGTGAGCTCTCTAACCTGCGTGGCCCCGTGGCGAAGGGGGCCAGGAGGTGAGTGCTAGAGCGTGGTTTCGTGGAGCTCATGGGACGATTGGCCCTGGCGCAGCAATGACCTTGCGCTCTAGGCGCTATCGGCGTTTTGAACGGAGAATGCGCGGGTGGACGCGCTGCTTGTGATCGCTCAGGTGGGTTAGAGATGGAGTTGAGTTCGGCACCAACAGCCGGTTTGGGTATGCGTGAAGCACGGAGTAGTGGCGATCCTGCGGTTCGTTTGGTGATCTTTGATTTTGATGGCGTCCTGGCGGACACTGTCGAAGATATAGCGGACTCGGCCAATGCTGTACGGGCGACTTATGGACTACGAGCCATTCCCGTTGAGGGGGTGCGCTCGGTGATTCGTGGAGGAGCCGAGGGCATCATGCGCTCACTGCTCCCGAATGATTACGCGTCGGAGCTGTGTGCGGCGGCGTCGCTTTTTAAGGCAGAGTACGCGAAGCGCTACCAAGCACATGCTCATCTGTACCCAGGCGTGGCGGAGACGTTGCGTGACCTGCAGGCTGATGGCTTAGTGATGGCCATAGCCACGAACAAGGTCGAGGCTGTCACGCGTGATTTGACAAGGATTCTCGGTATCGAGCGGCGCTTCGCGATGATCGTGGGTCCCGAGTCCGTGAGGCATCGCAAGCCGGATCCAGAAGCCCTCGAGGTGATCCTGGAGCATCTCGGAGTGAGCCCAGGCGAGGCGATCATGGTGGGGGACACCACGACGGACATTGAGGCTGGGAGAGGAGCACATGTGGTGACCTGCGCCGTGCTCTACGGTTATGGGAGTCGGGAGGAGATCGAAGCTGCGAAGCCAGATCATCTACTTGAGTCGTTCGAGAGGCTGCCTGACTTACTTGAGGCGATCGAGAGGCAGCCCTGACAGGGGAATGTCAATGCCGGGGTGAGGTCCCGCGGGAGTACTTCTCTGGGGTCCTGACATCGGGGTCCGGGGGAGTACGTTGCAGTCGCCTTGGCAACCATCAGAGGTTGCGCCAACGGTGAGTTTGCGTAAGGTGGCTTGAACGGGATCGATCTGGCTCAACGTCACAGATGAGATGAGCCAATGTCAGGGGTCGGCGAGCAGAGTGGATGGTGCCGTTCGGCCTGTCCAAGAAGGGGGCCTCTGCCCCTTCCGGAGTCGAGACAGCCCGGGTAAAGGTGGGTGTGGGTGAGCATTTGCCCGGACTCCGAGTAGACTCGCCCCGCAGAAAGCCCACCCGAGGAGAGGTTAGTCGCAATGCCGTCGTCGTCCAGGGGGAATCCAGACGACAAAGGATTCCTCTCGTCCCCGGAGGACAATCGGCAACAGGCTGAGTTCGCGTTTCTCTCGCGGATCTGCTCGCGTTACTACCTCGAGGATCGGACCCAGTCCGAGATCGCCGCCGAGTTCGGGCTGTCGCGCCAGAAGGTCCAGCGGATGATTCGGCAAGCGCGCGAGCAGGGGATCGTCGAGATTCACGTCCATGCGGCACCGACCCTCCACCTCGAGCTCGAGCGCCAACTCAAGGCGGTGTTCGGGCTTGAGAGCGCGCTGGTGGCCGGGTCACACCCGGACGAGCTGGTCTGCCGCCGGCTCGTGGGTCGCGGCGCCGCCGACTACATGGAACGACGGCTGGCCGGTGGCTCCGTGGTGGCTGTCGGGCTGGGACGTAACACCAACGCGGTTGCAACTGCATTCACCCCTCGCCGTCCCCTGGGGTGTGTCTTTGTCAGCGCCATGGGTGGCTCGCCCGCATTCGGAGTGGGCATCAACCCCAATGAGGTGTGCTCCACTTTTGCTGTCGCCAGCGGCAGTCGGGCCGAGACCCTGTATGCGCCCGCGTTTGTCGAGGAACCGGCCCTGCGTGATCAGCTGCTCCGTCAGCCTGCCGTCGCCGAGACGCTGGCCTTGGCCCGCCGGGCTACACTGGCTGTAATCGGGATCGGTACAGCTACAGATACATCCATCCTCGTAGAGGCTAAGTGCATCTCACCCCGGCAAGCGGGCGAGCTTCGCCGGAGTGGAGCGGTGGGTGAAATCCTGGGCAACTTCTTCGATGTCCACGGGAAGCCAGTGCACTCGCATCTCGATGACCAGTCTATTGGGCTGAGGCTGCAGGACCTGCAACGCATATCGACCGTCGTCGCTGTGGCCAGCGAGCCAGACAAGCTGGACGCCATCACCGGGGCACTTCGCACCGGTGCCGTCAACGTGCTCGTCACCAGCAGTGACAACGCGCTCGGCCTCCTGGACTTTGTCGGCGTGACCGATCGGAGGTGAGAAGGCTTCGGCAAACGAGCCCGAGGATCGCCCCCACGGGGGCGGCCCGGGCGAATGACGTCGCCGAACCGCAACCGGAGCCGACCTGAACCCTCGACTAGACGGAAGGGGGTCAGCGCCCCACGATCTGAATCGGAGCGGTGCTCGCGAGCCGAGGCGGCGGCGCTGGGCCAGGACTCGGGATGGTGTCCTTGGTCCGTGCCAAGAAAGGGTCTTTTGCCCCTACCCGCCTGCCAGACACTTCCGCTATGCCATCCTCGTGAGCATATGGATCATGGATGAGCAATTGCCCACGGATGGTAAGGGAACCCCGGGGGACGTCCCCTGCTCGTCGGCCTCGCCACCGGTGGTCGCAGTCCGCACGCCGCACATCCCCACCCGGGACCACAAGGAGGTGGGATGCTGACGTCGCGCGCCCCCGTCGTCGTCCCTGAGCGACTCTACGACGGGTACATCTTCGATCTGGACGGGACCATATACCTCGGCAGCGCCCTGCTGCCCGGCGCCTACCGGCTGATCACCACACTCCGAAAGCTGGGCAAGCGGATAGTTTTTCTTTCCAACAACCCAACCCGAGACGTTCAGATGTACGTGGACAAGCTGACCAAACTCGGCCTTCCCACGTCTGCAGACGAGATCGTCACGACGGTGTTCACCACCACGCAATGGCTACTCCAGAATGCCCCCGACGCCGTGGTCTTTCCCATCAGCGAGGAGCCACTGATCCGCTCGCTCAAGAGCGCCGGCATCAAGATCTCAGACAAACCTGAAGAGATCGATATCGTCATCGCAAGCTACGATCGTACCCTGACCTGGAAGAAACTCCAGGTTGCTTTTGAAGCCCTCTGGTACCAGAAGCGCGCTCGCCTCATCTGCACCAACCCTGATCACTTCTGCCCCTTCCCGGGCGGCCGTGGGGAAGTCGATGCTGGCGCTGTCATCGCCGCCCTCGAGGACTCTTGCGGCGTCAAGCTGGAAGTGAACTGCGGGAAGCCGAGTCCAGTCATGTTGACCACGATCATGGCTGTGATAGGCCTGGATGTGGGGCAGTGCATCACCACCGGCGATCGACTGTACACGGAAATCAAGATGGGCATTGATAGTGGCATGGACACCGCGGTCGTCTTCACCGGTGAGACCACCCCGGAGATCCTGGCGACCTGGCCGGAGGACGGCACGCCCACCTATGCGCTGGACCGAATTGATCGACTGATTCCCGAGTCGCTCTGGCGGGAACTCGGATGGACGGATGACGATCGCCAGGTGAGCACTAGCTTAGGCAGGGAGGTCGCGAGTTAAGATGGCAAAGCGGTATCTACTTGGGCTGGACAACGGAACCACTGGTGTCAAGTGCAAGGTCTACGATCTGGAAGGCAACATCATGGGGGAGGGGTATCGAGAGTACGCCTGCGTCTATCCAAAGCCGGGGTGGACCGAGCAGGACATCTCGATGCTGATGGAAGCCAACTACGAGGCCTTGGGAGATGTCCTCAAGAAGAGTGGCGTCGATCCGAGCGAGGTCGCCGGGATGGGCCTCTCCACGCAACGTGCCCTCCATTTCTACATCGACAAGGACGGCAAGATTCTGCGGGATGGGTTGGGGATCTCCTGGCAGGATGGCCGCCACACCAAGCAGATGCAGTGGATCCGAGATGTGGTCGGAGAGGACCGCTACTTTGAGATCACCGGTCTGCCGGTTGGACAGATCTGGTCCGCCGGCAAGATCAAGTGGGTTATGGAGAATGAGCCGGAGGTGTTTGAGCAGGCCGACAAGGTCCTGCTGACCCAGGAGTACTTCCTGCATGAGCTGGGCGCCAAGGACGGATGGTTCCAGGACTGGTCGAACGGCTCCCTTTACGGGCTGATGGACATCCGGAACATGGAATGGAGCCAGGAGCTCTGCAAGGACTGGGGCATGCCCATGGACAAGCTGCCTCAGCTGGTGGGCTCAGGCTGGAAGGTTGGCGGCATCGACGAGTACACTCACGAGCGGACTGGGCTGACCGTAGGAATGCCCATCTGCACTGGCGGCGGCGACCAGCAGTGTGCTGCGATCGGTGCGGGTGTGATCGAGGAAGGTCTTTGTGAGGTGACCTTCGGGACGGCAGGCGTCTCCGTGGCGCACCTGAACTCCCCCAAGTACGATCCGACCAAGGCTGTCAGCCTGTCGGCCCATGCCTTCCCCGAGAAGACCTGGGAGGCCGAAGGCATTCAGGCCGCTGCGGGCAGCAACCTGCGCTGGTTCCGTGATGAGGTCGGCCATCTGATCAAGCTGATCGAGCCCTTCACCAAGCAGGATCCGTACGTGATCCTTAACGAGCATGCCCGGCAGGTCCCGGCTGGCAGCAACGGCGTCTTCTATCACCCCTATCTCTCCGGGTCTGTTGCCCCGCACTATGACGAGCTGGCTCGCGGCGGCTTCTTCGGGCTCAGCTTCAAGGCGAACTTCGGATGCCTCGCCCGCGCCGTGATGGAAGGGGTCGCTTTCGAAGCCCGCGATATCGTCGAGGCCTTCCAAGCCTTCGTCCCACAGCGCGAGATCATCCTCAGCGGCGGAGCCACGAAATCACCGCTGTGGTGCCAGATACAGGCCGACATCTATGGTAGCCCGACCACCTTCATGCAGGAAGGTGAGTGCACCGTGATTGGGGCCGCCATCCTCGGTGGCGTTGGCGCGGGTGTCTTCAAGAGCGTCAAGGAAGGCTGCGACGTCATGCTCCACAAGGTTCGTGAATTCGAGCCGGATCCCAGGACGCACGAGGTCTACAACGAGCTGTATCAAGTCTGGAAGGACGCCTACAAGGCACTTGCCGACGCCGGCGTCTACAAGGAGCTGAACAAGTTCCAGCTCGAGCACGCCTAGCCCCGACGGCAGAGGATCCACACCGTCGAGATGTGATCTGCTGAAGTGACTGACCGGTGCTGATAGCTGGAGCTTGACACGGAGGGTACTTCATGCCAAAGACGACCACTCTGCCCCCTCCCGTCTTCAAGTACGATCCCACGGACATGGCCGACCTCGTACGCAAGGTCGAGCGCTGGCCAGAAGCCGAAAGGGTGCCCAAGATCGAACTGAGCCGGGTCATCGTCGGTGAGGAGGCGATCCGGGCGCTGCCGGGGGCGTTGCGGGAGATTGCAACCGCCGGCTCCGATGAGCTTGTGCTCGTCATGGACAAGGTCTCGTACCTTCGTGAGGGTGCGAACGTCAAGCCCGTGGTCATCTCAATGCTGGTCGACGCGGGCTTCCACGTCCATGTTGTCGAGTTGGAGGGAGACCAGGATGGAGTTGTCCATCCGGACTTCCACGAAGTCGAGCACGTCAAGAGTAACCTGCAGCCGGGAGTGGCGGTCGCGACAATCGGTTCTGGGGTGATCAGCGACATCACCAAGCATGCCTGCTTCCAGTTTGATCAAGAGCATGCCGCTGAGCCGCATCTGCCCCTGATATTCTGCATGACCGCGAACTCGGTGCCGGCCTATGCGTCGCGCATGGCCATCATCACCAAGGACGGCGTCAAGCGGACGTGGCCGTCGCGCTTGCCGGACGTCATCATCGCGGACCTCAAGATCCTGTCGGAAGCGCCCCTGGAGTACACCATGGGCGGCATCGGCGACATGTGCGCGATGTTCATGGCATTCGCCGACTGGTACTTGGGTAACTACTTCGGGATCGGCTCGTACTTCCACGGGTCGTGGTACATCCTGGAGGACGTCAAGGAGCTGATGTTCGCCTATGCGGGCGAGATCAACCAGCGCACTCTGCTAGGGATGGAGGTGCTGGCCAAGATCGAGACGCTGGGCGGGCTGTCCATGACGTACGCCCGCGAATCAGCGCCGCTTTCCGGCTTCGAGCATGTGGTATCCCATATGTTGGATATGGGCGCACCATTCTGGGGGCGGCGAATCGCCAATCACGGGTCACAGGTCGCGGTTGCGGCCATCCCAGGCCTGATCGGGCTGAATCGTTTCTTGGACGACTTCGATCCCAGGAAAGTCAATCTCGATGCCTGCTACCCGTCCACCGAGGCCATGGAGCGACGCGTCCGCGGAACCTTCGATGCCCTGGATGTGTCGGGCGCCATGGGGGCGGAGTGCTGGAGTGACTACCGCCAGAAGCTCAAGGGCTGGGTCGACGCTCGAGCACGCTGCGAGGAGTTCTTAGCGGACTGGGAGAATCAGAGGTCCCATCTCCGATCCCTGATCATGGGCGTTGAGCCCTACGTCCAAGCGCTGGCGGCAGCCCGGCACCCATTGCTCTTCGAGGAGCTCAATGTGAGCGTGCCAGAACAGCAGGGGCGCTGGGCCTATCACAATGCCCACCTGATGCGCAAGCGGTTCAGCTCGGGCGATCTCCTCTACTATCTCGGTTGGTTCACAGAACCCTGGACGGACGGTGTGTTCGCCCGTATGCATCAACTCGTCGATGAAGCAAGGAGGGAACAGGCGACGGTCGCGGTTATTTGATTGCGGTCATCGAGGCTGGCGAATCCTGCTGGCCCACCTCGCTGCGGATGGCGGGCGGGGAGACGATCTCCTCGTCCGCCCACTCCGCTCGAGAGGTGAGGGTGGAGCCGGCAGTGTGTGAATCGCCGTCGTTCTACGCGGAGTGTAGACGCGACGTGAGGGAGACGAGCTTTGACGCGATTTGAGGGAGACCATCTGTAATGACAGCCCTATCGTTGGAAGCGGCCCTGGCGCGTGGGGATGCGATCCAGGTCGATCCCATCGTTCTGACACAGCTTGAGGCGGTGGTGGGCAAGCGCAACGTCGCCACGGGCATCGCGGATTTGATCTGCTACGCGCACGACATCATGCCACCCTCGTTCAAGTGGGTGCGGCGCGATGACGTTCCCTATCTGCCCCAGATGGTGGTCTACCCTGGCTCCACTAGGGATGTGCAGGAGATCGTCGGGATCGCCGCGTACAACCGCATTCCGGTGATCCCGGCCGGCGGCACCTCGGGGACCATCGGCGGGATTCTCGCGGTGTGCGGCGGAATCGTCGTCGACATGAAGCGCATGAACAAGCTGCTCGAGGTGGACGAATACTCGCTCACGGCGACCGCCCAGGCCGGCATGCTCGGGCAGGATTATGAAGATCAGCTCAACATGCGCGGCTTCATTGGTGGCCATTACCCGCAATCCATCCGGTGTTCCACGGTTGGCGGGTGGATCGCTCCTCGGGGTGTGGGCACGTTCTCGTCGAAGTACGGCAAGATCGAGGACATCGTCCAGTCGCTGGAGATCGTCCTGGCGGACGGGTCGGTGGCGCGGACCAAGAACGCTCCCCGGGCGTCCTGCGGCCCTGATCTCGACCAGCTCTTCATCGGGTCCGAAGGGACGCTTGGCATCATCACCGAGGCGACCCTGCGGATCTGGCCCGCGCCGAAGCGGCGCGAGTGGGTGAGCTACGGTATGCCGACGTTCGAGGCTGGGGTGCGAGCCTCCCGGGACATCCTCGCGGCGGGTGTGGCTCCGGCTGTCATGCGTCTCTACGACAACGTGGAGATCGCGGGAGCCTATCGGGAGCTCGGCTACGGGGATGCGGCGGGTGTCGAGCACGGCCTGTACCTGGGCTGCGAGGGGCGGGAAGACCTCGTCGAGCTGGAGGTCAAGATCGCGCACGAGGTCTGCAAAGGTCACGGCGGCGTCCTGCGGCCCGGGCTCGGCGAGCGTTGGTGGGACAAGCGCTATGACACGACCTACCTCAAGAAGGCGTACATGCTTCCCAACGGGATCGGGGACGCCATCGAGTGTGCATCGATCTACCGGAGCCTGACCCCGATGCATGACGCGATGGTGGCGGCCATCAAGGAGGCTGGCGCGGCCGAGGTCTTCGGCCACGGCTCGCACTTCTATCCCACCGGTGGCAACCTCTACGTGATCTGGAGCGCTTTCGCCGAGGACGAGCGCGAGATCGAGGGCAAGTACTGGCGGATCATGGATGCCGCGATGAAGGCGGTCCTCTCGGTGGACGGCAGCATCGGTCACCACCACGGGATCGGTGTGAACAAGGGCCCCTGGATACATCTTGATGCCCCAACCGCGTGGCCGGTGGTCAGGAAGATCAAGGCGGCACTGGATCCCAGCGGGATCCTCAACCCTGGGAAGCTTGGGCTCTAAGGAGAGGTGTACAAGGTGCGTATAGCCAACATGCGCGAGCGTCTGGAAGAGACGGCTATCGATCACGTGTACTACCGGGCCTACGATCCGATGGTCCGCTGCGTCGGCCGCGAATACACTCCCAACCGCGCCGCGCAGATTGCCCTGCTGGTCGCCGCTGGCCGGCTCCAGTGGACCCCTGACGTGGTCGAGGCGATGTACTGGAGCTTCAACAGCAGGATCGACCAGATTTGGAATCGAGACAACTCGGGAGAGTTCTTCGACATCGACGAAGGTGAATGGGATCGGCCCGCGCGTGCTGACCTGGTCGATGCGGGGAAGGCACCGGACTGGGTGAGGGCTCTCGAGGCCAATGTCACGGCGTCCGGGAACATGTATGGTTTGGCCGATGACCAAGGCGCAGTCGGTCGAGCCAAGGTGCTCTATCTATGTGACGATATCACACGCGCCAAAGCAGTCACGGTGGCCAGCGCGATCAAGAGACTGCTGACGGCGCAGGGCGTGGAGTTCGTCACCCTGGCCAAGGGGACGGATGGTTGGGGCCTGTACGACCTGGGCCTGTGGGAGTTGGCCGAGGCAAAGGCGAAGGAGTATGCCGGGTACATCCGCGAGGTCGGTGCCACGACGGTGGTCGCCAACAACCCGGCCGTTGTCTATGCTCTTCGGGAGTGGTATCCGAAGCTCGGGCTCGAGATCGAAGGTGAGGTGCTTCATCACACGGAGTACCTCGATCGGCTGGGTGTGAGCGGGAAGTTCAGCGGAAGGGTGACCCTTCATGACTCCTCTTATCAGGGCAGATACCTGGGCATCTTCGACGCGCCGAGGAACCTGCTGAAGAGGGTGGATGGCTTGGAGCTGGTGGAGTGCTATTTCGCGCGTGACAAGGCCAACCCGACCGGCCCCTTGTATGCGTTCTTCGACGAGGGCTTCTCGAAGCAGGTGGCGGCCCGCCGGGCGGCTGAGCTTGCCCTGTCGGCACCTGTGGTCGTGACGACGGATCCGGCCTCTAAGCGCAATCTTGGTGCTGTTGCAGAGGAGAGCGGAATCAACATCCAGGACGTTGCCGAAGTCCTGGCCGGATGAGCCTTGTTCCCAGGCAGGTGGGCGCTACGGCTTGGCGAGTCCCCAGGTCGTAGCCCCACTTGCGGGTTGATGTTGCATGAGGAGAGACACTGATGGAAGACAACTCGAAGTTCCTTATGGTCCTTGAGCATCACAACCCTCAGTTCGATGAGCTGCCGTTCAGCACCGCGCGAAGCTGGGTGGAGGATGGCGGGGTGGACGTCGCCATGTGGTTGCTGTATGACAGTATCCACATAGTGCGTAGGGAGGAGATCGAGAAGACTCCCGAGATCAAGGAGCTGGTCGATTTCCTGCTGCAGAAGGGGGTCCCGATCTACGTGTGCGGCTTCTGTACCCGCGCCTGCGAGCTGACTGCGAACCATTACTATCCCGGGATCGTTGTTGGCAACCGAAAGATCTACTTCTCACTTGTCAGCCAACGCAGGCTGCTCTACTACTAGACTCTCCCCGACCTCTTTCCGCGTTTCCAGCCGTGGCCGTGGCGGGGTGCTATAGGTGCGGAGGTGGCATTTCATGCACAGATTCACGCTCCGCGACGTCGAGCAGCAGGTCTTCGACATCGCGATCATCGGGGGTGGGGTCACCGGGGCTTCGGCGGCCCGCGAGGCTGCGCTCCGCGGCCTCAGCGTGGTGCTGGTTGAGAAGGACGACTTCGCTGCCGGCACGAGCAGCCGCTCCACCAAGCTCCTCCATGGCGGAGTGCGGTATCTGGCGAGCCACGAGTTCAGCCTGGTGAGGGAGGCGTGCCGAGAGCGCGAGCTGATGCTCACCCTGGCCCCGCACCTCTGCCATGTCCGCCCCTTCATCTACCTGCTGTATCGGGGCGACCCTGAGGGAATGTGGCTGCTCAACGCCGGGCTCACTCTCTACGACCTGTTCTCGGGGAGCCCGCTCAAGCGGCGCCACCGCATGCTCGGCCGGGCCAGACTCCTGGCACAGGAACCGCATCTGCGCTCTGACGGGCTGCTGGGTGGGGGCTGGTATTACGACTTCCTGACTGATGACGCCCGCGTAACCATCGACACGCTCAAGGGCGCAGTCGAGGCCGGGGCCGTTGCCGCCAACTACATGGAGGTGACCGGCTTGGTGCGTAGCCGGGGGCGTGTCGCCGGCGTCGAGATCAGCGACCGCATTACCGGGGAGACCGGCAGCATCCGGGCGCGCCAGGTCATCAACAGCGCAGGGCCGTGGGTGGACCGGGTGCGCTTCCTCGAGCAGGGTGTCGGCGAGCGGCTGCTCCGACCCACCAAGGGAGTCCACGTCGTGGTGAGGAAGCGAGACTTCCCGCTCAACCATGCGATCTTTCTGCGCTCGCCAAGGGATGGACGGGTGGTATGGCCGATCCCGGCGCTGGACGAAGACCTCGTCTACATCGGCACCACGGACACCGACTATGACGGGCCCATGGACCGCGTGACCGCCACGCCGGAGGACGTCGAGTACCTCCTCGAGGCGGCCAACTTCGCCATCCCGGACGCTCACCTGGGATTCGAGCATGTGGTGGCGACCTGGGCGGGGTTGCGTCCTCTGGTCAAGCCTGAGGGCAGCATGGCGGCGAGCTCGGTTTCTCGGGAGCACCAGATCCTCACCAGCCCGGCGGGTCTGCTCACCATCGCCGGCGGCAAGATGACCACAGCGCGGGTGATGGGCCTCCAGGTGATCGAACGCGCTGTCGAACTTCTCGGCGCCAACTTCGGGATCCGGGGCGTGCCGGCGTCACGCAGCGCCAAGGTGCCTATCAGCGGAGGCGACCCGGGGGCGCTGTTCGCCGCTCGGCAGCGGTTGAGCGGGCTGCCCCTCGACCCGGCGGTCAAGAGCCGCTGGCTGGAGCGGTATGGGGGTAACGCGTCCAGGCTCGCGGACCGGGCCATGGGCGATGCGGCTGCCGGGCGTGACCTTGGGGCCAAGCAACTCACCCGCGCAGAGGTGCGATACGCGGTCGAGGAAGAGATGGCGCGGACCGTCACCGACTTCTTTACCCGAAGGGCGTCCGTCTTCTACTGGGCCCTGGACGGCGGCCTGTCCGTGGCCGGGGCTGTCTCCGCCGAGATGGGCCGGCTCCTGGGTTGGAGCTCCAGTGAGGAGGAGGGCCAGGTCGAGAGCTACCGCGAATGGGTCTCAGCGAACCGAATGTCGCCGATTGGGGGGTGATCGCCGATGAATCCCGTCCCCACGGTTGACTTCTCCCTCTCCAGCCACCAGCGGGCGGCCCAGCTGCTGGCCCGCGACGTACTGTGCCGCGACCTGGGGGAGCGGCTTCCGACGTCCCTCCACTGCCAGGAGCAGCTGGAATCCGGCCGTCCTCCGGCTCATCGCCGCGGCGGTCCGGGCCGCTCGTGCCAGGGGGCGTGGGTCGGGATCTGCGGCGAGCCGGGACTGAGCTTCGTGGCGCCTCCCCAGCGCGCTGAACGGCTCTCCCACACCGTGCCGTTCGGCCCTGGCCGGGGGCGGCGGGCCAGCGCTCAATGAGCACGAGAGATGAACTACCGGCGAAGCTCGCGGCGCACGAGGAGTGGACGTCATGGCGACTAAGCAGGTCCTAGTCATTGGTGGGGGTGTCACTGGTTGCGCCATAGCACATGACCTTACCCTGCGTGGCGTTGAAGTGACGGTTGTGGAGCGTGGTGAGCTGGCCTCGGGCACCACGGGGCGGTGCAGTGCGTTTCTCCACAGCGGATCCCGGTACGCCGTCACTGACCCGGAGGCCGCCGACGAGTGCATCGCAGAGAACCAGATCATGCGCAAGGTGATGCCCTCCGGCATGATCGAGCCTGACGATGGGCTGTTCATCCTGCTCAAGGGAGACGATCCGGCTTACGCAGACCAGTGGTTCCAAGGGTGTGCGGACGCTGGTATCACGGCCAAGGAGATCTCCCCTGCGGAGGTCGCGCGGAGAGAACCGCTGGTCACGCGTGAGATCTCTCGCGCGGCTATCACTCCTGATGCGGTCATCGAGGCGCTCCGCTTCGCATTGGTCTTTGCCGCCACCGCCCGCGTCAATGGGGCTCATTTCCTCCCCTACAGCGAGGTTCAGGACTTCCTGATGGACGCCGACCGCGTGATTGGGTTGAAGTTGAAGAATCGCGTGACGGGAGAACTATTTGAGCTCCGTGGGGATGCGGTGATTAATGCTGCGGGACCCTGGGTGGGCGAGATCTCCTCACTCATCGGGATTCGGATTCCGCTCAGCATGAGCCCCGGTGTCCACGTCATCATCGGTAAGCGCCTTGTCAACCATACCATCAACCTCATACGCAAGCCGGCCAGCGGCGATTTCGCTTATCCGCAGGGTCCACAGACGATCCTGGGCACCACCTCGTGGACGGTGGAGAATTGTGACCATCTCCGCGCCCCGAAGGAGCACATCACGAATACACTCCGTGATGGAGAGGTAATCATCCCGAGTCTGCGGAAGTACCCTGTCCTCTCAGTTAACGCCGCTACCAGACCGCTCATTGCAAAGCCGGGTGCGAATGAGCGTGAGTTGAGCCGCAAATTCGAGGTCTTTGACCACGCTGAAATCAACGGGGTCGAAAGCTTCGTCACGATCGGCGGCGGTAAGCTGACCATAGCCCGCGCGATGGCCGAGAAGACGTGCGATGTGGTGTGCAAGAAGCTGGGTGTGGATGCTCCGTGCCGCACTGCCTCCACACCCATGGTATCGTGGAGACGCTTCTACGTGGGGTAACGTCTTCGGACGTCGTGATTCCGCAGCTCGAGAGGACGGGCTGGGAGGGTGTGCTGGTAGGGCAGGCAAACCATGTACTGCGTCAAGGCCACTAGGCTGTGGGTTCGGTTCCCACCTTGGGCTCCATCGGGCTACCGCTGGTCACCGTGAGTTCCGCGGCCGATCGAAAATAGCCATTCCACGGCCGGGCTCCGTGAGCGCTTCGCAGCTTCCCTCACGGATCGAGCGCAGCACCGAGGCCAGTTCGAGGGCGGCGCACGCGGCCTCCAATCCCTTGTTGCCGAGTTTGCCTCCGGCCCGCTCGGCAGCCTGTTCGACGGTGTTGACGGTCAGCACCCCAAAGCCGATGGCCACCTGATGACGTACGCCCAACTCGGCGAGTCCCGAGGCGACCCCCTGGGCCACGTACTCGAAATGAGGAGTCTCCCCGCGGATCACGGCCCCCAGTGCCACCAAGGCGTTCACCCCTCCCCGCTCCAGCCGAGCGGATACAGCTGTCGCGATCTCGAATGCCCCCGGCACCCAGATGAGCTCCGTATCCTCATCGCTCACCCCATGCTGACGGAAGCCACGGCTGGCCCCCTCCACCAGCTGCTTCACGATGGTCTCATTGAAACGGGATGCAACCAGGCACACCTTGAGGCCGCGACCGTCGATGACCCCCTGGATCTGTCTCACAGCTGATCTCCCACACGCCCGCCCGAACTGCCCAGAAGGTGGCCAAGCTTCTCGCGCTTGGTGGCCAAATACCGCGCGTTGTGTCCGTTGGGCCGAATCACGAGCGGCACCCGTTCAACCATCTGCAGACCGTGGTGCTGGAGACCGTCGCACTTGCGCGGGTTGTTGCTCATCAGGCGCAGCCGCTTGATGCCGAACCCGGCGATGATCTGGCTCCCAATCTGATAGTCGCGAGTGTCGTCGGGCAAGCCTAGCGCGAGGTTGGCCTCCACCGTATCCAGCCCCTCATCCTGCAGAGCGTAGGCCCGCAGTTTGGCCATCAGGCCGATACCCCGACCCTCCTGGCGCAGGTAGACGATCAGGCCGCTGCCCACCTCGCCAATCTGTCGCATGGCCTCCTGGAGCTGGGCCTGGCAATCGCACCGCATGGATCCGAAGACGTCGCCCGTCAGGCACTCGCTGTGGACCCGCACCAGGACCGGCTCCGGCAGCGGCAGCTCGCCGAGGAAGAGCGCCACATGGACATCCCCCGTGACCCGATCCGAGAACCCGACTGCATGCCAGAGGCCATGCTCGGTGGCGATCCTGGTCTGGGGACCGCGATCAAGCAGCGCTCCTCGCTGGTGGCGGGCGGCGATCAGGTCGGCGATGCTGATGACCGGGATGCGTTGTTCCCGGCTGAAGCGCTCCAGCTCTAGGCGTCGGGCCATGCTGCCGTCGTCGCTGGCGATCTCGCAGAGCACCCCCGCTGGCGCGACTCCGGCCAGCCTGGCGAGGTCGAGAACGGCCTCGGTGTGGCCAGCTCGCGCCAGCACCCCGCCCGACTTGGCCCGCAGGGGAAAGACGTGGCCGGGGCGAGCGAAGTCAGCCGCCTGAGACGCTGGATCCGCCAGAGCACGGATGGTAACCGCGCGATCACGAGCACTGATGCCGGTTGTGATCTCGCCTGATGCCGCATCCACCGAGACCGCGAAGCCGGTGCCGAAACGAGATGAGTTGTCTTCCACCATCGGCGGCAGCTCAAGCTCGTCCAGGCGCCCCGCTTCCATCGCCACACAGATCAGGCCCCGCGCCTTTGTCATCATGAAGTTGACCTGGTCGGTGGCGATTGTCTGGGCGGCCACGCACAGATCTCCCTCATTTTCACGCTCTTCGTCGTCCAGGACGATCACGAACTTACCCTGGGCAAAGGCCGCCACCGCTTCGTCGAGCGTCGTCATGGGCATTTCCGATTCACCTTGGCTCGGCCCCGACCCGACTGTCTTGGAGGTGGGACAGGTAAGGGATGGCGAGGCGCTCCACCAGCTTGGCGATCTGGTCAACCTCCAGGTTGACCAGAACCCCGGGACGGTACGCGCAGGCGATGGTGCTGGCCATGGTGTGTGGTATGAGGGAGACCCGTACGGCGGCGCCCCCCGCAGGTCCGTCCGCGACGGTCACCAGCGTCAGTGAGCAGCCATCGACAGCGATCGAACCCTGGGGCACACAGTATCTGGCCACCGAGGTGGGCACCTCGATCTCGACCCATACCGCGTTGTGTTCGGCGTTGACGGCGACGATCCGACCAGTGGTGTCCACGTGTCCGCTGACCAGATGTCCGCCGACCGCGCCCTCCAGCCGCAGTGACGCCTCAAGGTTGACGGGGTCACCGAAACGCAATCCACCCAACGTCGTCCGCCGCAACGTCTCTGGAACGAGCTCGACGGCGATCTGGCCCGGGCTGGCGTCAATCACGGTCAGGCAGCACCCGCTGACCGCCACACTGTCACCGAGTGCTCCCGCAAACCAGCCCTCGCGCTGGGCGAGCACCAGCTTCCCGGGCAGCGCTCCAGGCAGAGCCTCCACATGCCCCACGGTCGACACAATGCCAGCGAACACAGTCACACCTCCGCCGTGAGACGCAGGTCTCGCCCCACCATTACCGCTTCTGTCCAGTGAAACCTCCACGCGTCCGCCAACCGGCCTGCCCCCGCCCCGCCGATGGCACTAGGTGCGCCAGTGCCCCCCAGAACGATCGGCGCCGCGTAGGCCACCACCCGGTTGCCCAACCCCTCCGCGCGCATCGCCCCGAGCAACGTGGGCCCCCCCTCGACCAGCAGGCTGATCAGGCCTCGGCGGGCAAGCTCAGCAAGCAACGCGCGCAGCGGCACCGCGGGCCCCGCCGCCGGAAACTCAACCAGCTCGGCTCCGGTGGCCTGCAGTACACGCCGCCGCGCGGGGTCGCCACCAACCAAGGTCGCGATGAGGACCGGCGCCCCTCCACTCTGAACGAGACGGGCTGACGGCGGCATCCGCAGACGGCTGTCGACCACCACGCGGACGGGCTGTCGGCCGTCTTCGAAGCCGGCGCGGGCGCTCAGCGCGGGGTCATCAGCAAGGACTGTCCCGATCCCCACCAGGATCGCGTCGTGCGTATGGCGAAGGCGATGTGCGTCGGCGCGCGCCTCGGCACCAGTGATCCATTGCGACTCACCCTGGACCGTCGCGACCTTGCCGTCCAGGCTGATGGCCAGCTTGAGGGTGACGAACGGAAGACCAGTTCGGACCCACACCGAGTAGTACTCGATCAGCCGCTCCGCCTCTTCACGATGCTCGCCTATGAGCACCTCGATCCCAGCGCTTCTGAGCTCCGCCAGGCCACGTCCATCGACGGTAGGATTGGGGTCGATGCCGGCAACGTGCACCCGGGCCACCCCCGCCTCGATAACCCGCTCGGTGCAGGGCCCAGTCCGACCGTTGGTGCAGCACGGCTCGAGAGTCACCCAGAGTTCAGCGCCCCGGGCCCTCTCACCGGCCTGATTCAGAGCAAGCACCTCAGCGTGGGGCTCGCCAGGTCGGTGGTGGAATCCCTCCCCGACGACCTCGCCATCCGTCACGATCACGGCACCCACCATGGGATTCGGCGAAGTGGCGAAGTCAGCTCGGCCGGCCAGCTCCAGAGCCCGCGCCATGGGATCGGGTCCCACGGCCAGTCTTGGTGCCCGAGCCATAACTCTCCCTGCTCGTGGGGCAGGAAGCTGCATCTGAAGCTGCGGCACTCCAGATGCGTCCTCTCTCATCCAGACTCAAAGAGCAGACCATCGCGTCCATCTCTTCTGACTGTCGGCCCCGGAATCGCACCGGATCCTGCTCGGCCAAGACCAATCCTGGCTTCGCTCGCGGACTATCACCGCCGGTCGGGATTTTCACCCTGCCCCGAAGACGACGCAAGAATAGCACTTCGGCATAGGCACTGCCGCCTTTGGCGTCAGCCGGCGTCGCGGGTGCGCTACCCTCGCGCAGCGCCGAACCGGTGAGGTTGCAGAGGTTGAAGGCTCCCTTGGCCTCCCCAGGGGATGCTCATCTGGCCGGTAGCGGTAGCAGTGTCCGTCCTTGGTTAGATCGTCGAGGACCGCCTCGAAGGTGCGGAGGGTGCGGGGATAGTCGGACCGCCCGGCGCCCCGCAGCTCGGGCAGCAGGAGCGCCGCATCGACGCGGGGGTCATCGGGGCCCGCTGCCAGCGACCGTCCGGGGTCACGGCGGTGCAGACGCACTCGGCCAGGATCGAGTCGGCGACGGCGAGCCACCGCCTCGATTGCTGCTCCTCCGCGCCGTCGCAATGGGCGATCAGCCTCAGGCCGGCGGTGCAGATCAGGCGGCTGTGCAGCCACCGGGCCGGATGTGCCCTGCGCTCAGAGTTGGAGGATCGCCGGCCGCCGCATCGGCCCGAGCTCGGTGTCGACGGTCAGTGCCGGCCAGCCGTCGGTGTTGGACACCGACCGCGCACCGCCCCCGGCGACGATGAAGGTGTCCTCCGACTTGGCGCCCTGCACCGTCGGGTTCCAGGCGAAGCCGGCGCCGATCGTGATGAGGGTGGCGGCGCTGGCCGTGCCCGGCACGACGTCGAACTCCCGCGAGAGGTAGCCGACCGGCCCGCCCTGGAAGTGCGCCCGCCATTCACCGGGAAAGCCGGCGTCCTCGTAGGCGACCTTGCCGACCTCGACCACGCTCTCCCAGCTTCTTCCCGGGCGCGTGGCGGTGATCATGGCGGCCTCGACCGCGCAGGCCGCCCGGTGCCGTGCCTCGAGGTCGGCCTGCGGAACGCCCGCGCAGACAGTCCGCGAGCACGACACATTGAGCCCTCCGCGAAGCCCCACGATGATGGCCAGGGCATCCCGCCCGGTGACGGCGTCGGTCGGTACCGGGTGACGGAAGGCTCGCCTCCGCTCCGCGCCGCCGACCAGGATGAGCGAGGCCAGCAGGCGGCGCTTCTCCAGCGCGGCCGCGATCCTCGCCGCGAGGTCACACTCCCGCTCGGCCGGCTGCCAGTCGCGCAGGGCGCCCTCCAGGGCCTCGGCGCAATCGGGGCCCATGGCGGCGAGGCGCGCCGATTCCTGAGGTGTCAGGGGGAGCCTCAGGCCGGCCAGCCCGTCCGGCTCCGGGGTGCCCGGACCGTGACCATCGTTGGCCAGCCGCGCATCGCCGCTCAGCTCCCTCGCCACCGCGTCGAGTCCCCCGGGCCGGTCCCAGGGTGTCGCCTGCAGGTCGAGGCCGAGCCCGGCCAGGCCCTCCTCCTCGGATAGCCGCTTCCCCTCGACGTTGGTGGTGATCAGGTGGATCCCGGAAGCGTCGACCAGCGCCCACACCACCCCGGGCTCCTCGTTGCGGCTCACCCGATCCTCGAGACCGGCGGTCACCCAGGCGAGCCCGGGCTGGCCGGTGAAGAGGGCGGCGTCGTACCCGGATCCATCCAGCCACGCCCGCACGCGGTGCAGCTTGGTCGAGAGCTCCTCCAGGCGGGACCGGCTGCTGGGAGGCTCCGGCGCCTCTTCCCCCTGAACCCGCGAGCTCCGACGCCCATCCATCATGGCTGCTCCCTCGATGTCTGATCGTGGTTCGCTGCCACCCGCCGCTCTCCCGGGTGCCAGACGTGAGTGCGCTCCCGCCGGGCGTCCCCGCGGGCGAGGAGGCTGCCCTTCACGGTGGGGGCGGTGACGGAGGCGAAAGCTTCGGTTTTACTTGCAACATGAACACTGATCTATTTCGATTCTGCCAAAACTGTCAACGGCGAGAATCCTAGCCTTCGGCTCAGACAAGGTCAAGCGCAAGACATCACCTTCTGAGTCCGTGTATCATCGGCAGCCTGATGGCTTCTGGAATCGCGCTCGACACCCGCAGCCCGGGGAATCCGTTGCCGTCAACCAGGAATTCGATAGCTTTGCCTTGACTTTATGCAAGGGAAAACGAAGAATAAACGAACAAACAGGCGTGATGACCCACCCCGGGAGCCTCCTCGGCCCTCGGGCCCTTCCACGCCGTCACCCGGTTCGTTGGAGGTGCCACGGATGACCATGGGAGCGGAGATCCGCCTCGGGCGGCTGTTCGACGAGGGCCGCAACGCGGTCGTCGTCGCCGTGGATCACGGTCTGTACAACGGACCGCTGGCCGGCTTGAACGACCTGCCCGTGACCCTTCGAGACCTCGGCGCCGCTGACGCGATCCTGATGAGCCCGGGGATGGCGGCTCATGTGGGACACCTCTTTGCGCACCGGGGGGCGCCGGCATTGATGATCCGGCTGAACTGGGGGACCCAGTACGCCTCCCAGTGGCAGTACCACGAGAGCCGGAGCGTCCCCGTCCTCACCGCCGCCGAGGCCGTGGCCCTGGGCGCCGACATCGTCCTGGTGGGGATGTCCATCCACACGGGGTCCGAAGCGGTCGACGCCGAGAACGTGGAGATGGTGGCTCGGGCCGTGAGCCAGAAGCGCGCCGCCGGCGTCCCCATAGTTGGCGAGGTCTATCCCGCCGATCAGGAGGACCTCCCCGCCGACGAGCGGCACGAACGGATCGCCGTGGGCTGCCGCGTCGTCGCCGAGCTCGGCGTGGACCTGGTCAAGACCTTCTATACGGGTGAGCGCTTCGGCGAGATTATCGCCGCCACGCCCATCCCCGTCCTCGCGCTCGGATCTCGCAAGCTTCCCCGCGAGGTCGACGCTCTCAAGCTCGCGGCAGAGGCGATCCACAGCGGAGCTCACGGCGTCGTCTTCGGCCGCAACGTGCTGCAGGCACGGGACCCCAAGCGGTTTCTGGCCGCCCTCTGTGCCGTGGTCAAGGAGGCCACACCGCCTGAGGTGGCCGCTGACCGCTGCGGTCTCATCGAGGCCGTGCTGGCCTGATGGGACTGCTCCTGGGGGTCGACGCGGGCACCACCTCGCTCAAGGTGGGGCTGTACGACGACGCCGGCAACGAGCGGGCGGTGGCGGTGGAGGAATACGCCCTCCAGACCCCTGAGCCCTCGCGTGCCGAGATGGACCCCCAGCTCTACTGGAGATCCCTGGTCGGCGCCGGGCGCCGCGCCCTCACCAAGGGCCGCGCGCGGCCCGGGGACGTCGAGGCGCTTGCCGTGTCCAGTCAGGGCGAGACCATCATGCCGGTGTCGGCATCCGGGGTCGCGCTCGGCCCGGCCATCGTCTGGCTCGACAACCGGGCGGTGGCCGAGGCCAGCGACCTCGCCGCGCAGCTCGACGCCCACGCTGTCTACGCCGCCACCGGCGTTCCCACCATGGTGCCCACCTGGCCGGCCTGCAAGCTGCTCTGGTGGAAGCGGCACGATGCCGACCTCTTCCGGAGCGCCGCTCACTTCCTTCTGGTGGAGGAGTTCCTCATCCAGCGTCTCACCGGACGCTTCGTCTCCGAGGCCGGGGTCCAATCGAGCTCTCTGCTCTATGACATCGCCCGCCACGCCTGGTGGCAGCCGATGTTCGACCTGCTGGAGATCTCCCCGAGCCGGCTCGGGGACCTCGTCGCCCCCGGAACGGTGGTCGGGTCACTGACCTCGGAGGCCGCCGACGCCCTTGGATTGACCACCGCCGTACGCGTCGTCGCCGGCGGCATGGACCAGGGTGCGGGAGCCGTCGGGGTGGGCAACCTCGCTCCCGGCATCCTCTCCGAGAGCACCGGCGGAGCTCTCGCTGTGCAGGCCTCGATCGATCGATCAGACCGGGACGCCAGCGGACGGATTCCCGTCTACGTGCACTCCGCCCCGGGCACCTACCTCTACTGCCCGGTGTGCCCGACCGGGGGGATGGCCCTGACCTGGTTCCGCGACCGGTTCGGCCAGCCGGAGGTGGCTCGCGAGAGGGCGGAGGGCGTCAGCGCCTACGACCAGCTCACCGGCATGGCCGCAGGTGTCCCGCCCGGGGCGGACGGGCTCATCATGCTTCCCCACCTCTCCGGCGCCTTCAGCCCCGAGTACGAGCCCGCGGCTCGTGGGGTGTTCTTCGGCTTCACCCTCGGGCACGGTCGGGAGCACTTCGTCAGGGCGACCCTGGAGGCGGTCGCCTTCACCCTCCGCCGCAACCTCGAGCTGCTCGAGGGCATCGGTGCCAGCGCCGAGGAGGTTCGCTCGCACGGGGGCGGTGCCCGCAGCGCGCTCTGGAATCAGATCAAGGCCGACGTCTGCTCCCTGCCGGTGGTGACCCTCCAGGGGACGGAGGCCGCGGTGCGCGGCGACGCCATGCTGGCCGGGGTGGCCTCGGGGAGCTTCAGCGACCTGGACCAGGCCTGTGCCGCGGCCGTCCGCCCGGAGGCTCGGTACGAGCCCCACCTCGAGACGCACGCCGCCTACGAGGCCACCTACCGGCGGTACGTCGAGCTGTTCGACAGTCTCCGCTCGCTGTTTCGATGGACCGAGCCGCCGCTCGCCGCACCGGAGGGCCCCGGCCGGCCGGCCCCTCTCAGTCAATGGCCTCGGGAGGATGTGACGTGACCAGGCAAACGAAGATCGGCGTGCTCACCATGGCGCTGCTCGAAGACGCCTACAACAAGACCGCGCACATGCGCCCGGCGGCGACCGAGACAGCGCGTGGCGTGGCCAGGGCGCTGGAGCCGTACGGCACGGTGGTGCACCCCGGTCTGGTCGAGGACGAGGACCAGGCGGCGGCGGCGGCCCGCCAGTTCAACGCCGAGGGCGTCGACATCATCGTCGCGATGGAGCTCGCCTACACCAAGGGGCTGGTCCCCGCCCGCTGCTTCCTCGACACCACCGCTCCGGTGCTGGTCTGGAACACCCAGCAGATCGGGCGTCTCCAGGAGGGAGACGGATTCGACGTCATCATGCTCAACTCGGGGATGGCCGGCATGCCCGAGCTGACCGCGGCCCTGATCCGCACCGGCCGGGAGTTCTCGCTGGTCACCTCGCGGTTCGACGACCCCGCAGGTCGGGAGAAGCTCGCCCGGGTGATCCAGGCTGCGGGAGTGCGCAGCCGGCTCCGCTCCGCCAAGGTCGGCCTGGTGGGTCACCCCTTCGAGGGGATGACCGATCTCATGTTCGACGCCGTGGCGCTGCGCCAGTCCGTCGGTCCGGCGCTCTGGCCGGTCGAGCCGGAGGCCGTGGCGGTGCGCTTCGGGGAGATCCCCCAGTCCGAGGTCGACGACCTGGTTGCAGCCGAGAGGGCGCGCTACCACGTCGAGATGGAGGCGGACCTCTTCGAGCGCTCGGTGCGGCTCGCGCTCGCCCTGGAGTCGGTGGCCCGCGAGCAGAGGCTCGACGCCTTCACCGCCTTCGATCAGGTCTGGCTGAGCGATCCCCGGGTCGGGGTCATCCCCTCCTACGGCACCGGCCGCCTCTGCGAGGTCGGCATCCCGGCGGCCCCCGAGGGCGACGTCACCACCGCGGTCTCCCAGCTCGTCATGCAGGAGCTCGCCGGCCAGGCCACCACCCTCGAGAACTACGTGATCGACTTCGACAACAACGCCGTGATGTTCTCCCACGATGGCCACGGCAACCCGGCACTGGGGACGCCCGGAGCGGTCGCGGTCAAGCACTCCATCTACTACAAGGGCGTGCACGGGTACGGAGCGGGCTTCGAGTTCGTCTACGAGCCGGGACCGATCACCAACCTGGCGATCGTGACCGTGGGCGACAACCGCTGGCGGTTCGTGATCTCGGAGGGGCAGCTCCTCCCCATGGAGCCGCGGCCGATCTCGGCACCCCAGGCCCTCTTCCGGCACGACACGCTGGCCGTCGACGAGTGGTGCAACGCGTGGCTCCGCGCCGGGGCTCCGCATCACATGGGTGCGGCGCGCGGTCGCTGGACCGCTCAGCTCCTCGAGCTGGCGCAGATGCAGGGGATCGAGGCGGTGATCGTCTGATGACCGAGCTGCCAGGTTGGTGCCGGTCCCGTCCGCGCCTGCCGACGCCGGGCGGGTGGGTCCGCCGCCGCGGACCGGGTGGAAGGCCATGGCCAGCCTGACCCCGGCTCGCGCGCGCCGGGACACCATCACCAAGCTTCTCGAGGATGGCGGCAGCGTCAGCGTCTCCGCGCTCACGGCTCAGTTCGGGGTGACGGAGACCTCCATCCGCCACGACCTCACGGTGCTCCAGGAGGTGGGCAGGCTGCGTCGCGTCCGCGGGGGCGCGGTCAGTGCGCGAAGGCTCGCCCCGCCACCCGGGGCCATGGCTCGCGCACGTGAGAACTCGGTGGAGAAGGCGCGGATCGGCCGCCTGGCCGCGACCCTGGTCCACACCGGTGACGTGGTGCTCTTCGACTCCGGATCCACGGTGCTCCAGGTGGTGACCAGCATCCCACCGCCGCGACGGATCACCGTGGTCACGCACGCCCTCCAGGTGATGGAGGAGGTGGGCGCCTGGGACTACCCGCACCTCATCTGCCTGGGCGGCCTGTACCTGAGAGAGCACCAGTTGTGGGTGGGGCCGCTGACCCTGCTCAACCTCCGCGATCTCACCGGGGACATCGCGTTCCTGGGCTGCGACGGGTTGACGGTCGAAGGTGGGATGACCACCGCGGACATGCTGGTCGCCGAGGTCGGAGCGGCGCTGGCCGCGCGTGCCCGGCGGGTGGTCGTCGTCGCCGACGCCAGCAAGCTGGGACGGGCGGGATTCACCCCTTTCGTGACCCTCGACGCCATCAACGTGCTGGTCACCGACGAGCGTGCCGATCCCGGCATCGTGGCCCGGATCCGGGAGATGGGGATCGAGGTGCTGCTGGCATGAATGCCATCCGCTCTTGGGTTGGACTCCACAGGTCGCGGCGCGAGAGCCGCGCGGCTTTGGCGGTGAGCTTGTCAAGGAGGGTGATGCTGGGTGAAACGCGCACGGGGGGGTTCGAGGTTGGTTTCCGGGTCTTCGGCCGGCTGGGTTCAGATGAGGGGCGTCGCATAACGCCCCTTCCGATCACGAATACGGGGAGCTAGTTATGACAGGCAACTCGACACGAGGGCTGATGGGGCGGCTGAGCCGCCTCGGCGCGGTCGCGGTGGGCACGGCCCTGCTGGCGACGGCGTGCGGCTCGGGCGGCTCGGGTTCGACGGTGACCCTGACGCTCTGGCAGAACTACGGCACCGAGTCCAATGCCACCGCAACCACGAACTTGATCAACGCCTTCGAAAAGCTGCATCCCGACATCCACATCAACGACGTGGCGCAGCCGGCGGACAACTACTTCGCCCTGCTTCAGGCTGCCGCCATCTCCAAGACCGGCCCGGACCTCGCGGTCATGTGGACCGGTCTCTTCACCCTCCAGTACGACAGCTATCTACAGAACCTGAAGTCGTACATCCCGCAGAGCGACCTCTCCGACATGCTGGGGATGCAGTGGGTGGCCCCGGGATTCAACACGGCTAACGGGGCGTATGTCATACCCCTGGAGGACCAGTTCTACATCGGCTTCTACAACAAGTCGCTGTTCACCAAGGCGGGGATCACCCAGGTCCCGCAGAACTGGACCCAGCTGATGACGGACTGCGCGGCCTTCAAGGCGATGGGGACCAACTGCCTCTACTACGGGGCCGACACCCAGGCGCTCGGGGCGGAGTTCTACCCTTACTACGACCTCAGCTACCTGATGATCGGTGCGCTGGGAGTGTCCCAGTGGGAGGAGCTGTACAACGGCCAGCTCTCCTGGACGGATCCTATCGTCGAGGCTCAGCTGACCAAGTGGGCGGCTCTCCACGCGGACGGCTACACCAACTCCAACGTGATCAGCTCGGGCGACTCGCTGATCGCGCTCGAGAAGGGTCAGACCGCCATGATCGTGGACGGCAACTGGGACACCGCCGCCCTCTACCAGTCGATGGGCAGCAACCTGGGAACCTTCGTGCCGCCTTACTCGGACACGTCGATCAATGGCGTGGTCCAGTTCCCGGGCGACGGGTACTCGATGACCACCTACTCGCAGCACAAGACCCAGGCGGCCGAGTTCCTCCAGTTCCTCACCACCACCCAGGCGGCGACCATCATCGACCAGAGCGGCCTGATCCCGGACCTGCAGGGGTCGACGTCGTCGAACCCGGTCAACCAGGACATGCTGAACTTCGCCGCCCAGGACGGGATGACGCCCTACCCGATGCTCGACAACGTGACCCAGGTCGGGGTGGTGAACGAGGGAAGCAAGGTGCTGCCGCAGCTCCTGGCCGGTCAGATCAGCGTCTCCACGGCCGCCCAGGACCTCGAGCAGGCGTGGCAGGCCCTTCCGGCAGGTCAGCGCAGCTCGTCATGGGCCAGTTACACGGCCAGCTCCTGAGGCAAGGCTGGGTGGGGCGGCCGCCGCGGCGGTCCGCCCCGCCCAACCCCCGGGAGCTCGGGACGTGATCGGCGACCGGTGAGGCGGTGGCCATCGCCGGTCGGGCTTGGGTTCGTCCGCCGGTAATATGGGAAGCAGAAGAAGCCAGATGGCACAGGCAGAGGTCGAGGCGGTGCGCGTCCGGCCCTCGCTGCGCGAGGGCAGTAAGCGCGGCCGCAGGGCATCCGGGATCGCACGCCAGCGGGCGCGCGCCGGCATCGTGCTGACCGCGCCGGCCTTCGTCGTGGTCGTGCTCCTGCTGATCATCCCCATCGGTGAGGCCGTCTACTACAGCATGACCAATTGGGACGGCATCACCGCCCAGTGGGTGGGCCCGCGCACCTACCTCAACCTCTTCGAGACTCCGACCTTCTGGCGGGTCCTCGAGAACAACGGGCTGCTGCTCCTGGCACTTCCGATCGCCGTCTTCATCCCGCTCGTCATAGCCGGCATGCTGCACGAGCACGTCTGGGGCTGGAAGGTGTTCCGATCACTCATCTTCCTGCCCACGGCCGTGTCATGGGTGGTGATCGGTATCGTCGCGATGCAGGTGTTCGCGGCCAACGGGACCGTCAACTCCCTGCTCGGCGCCCTGGGGTTGAAGTCCCTCGAGATCAACTTCCTCGGCTTCGAATACAGCGCTCTGGCGGCGGTGGCGGTCACCTTCATCTGGTCGATGGTCGGCACCAACACCATCGTCTTCCTGACCGGGATGTCGACCATCGACCCGGCCATCTACGAGGCCGCACGGCTGGATGGAGCCGGGCGTCTGATGGTCTTCCGCCACATCACTCTCCCGCTGCTGAAGCGTTACTTCCAGTTCGGGTTCGTGATCACCACGATCAGCGCCTTCACCGGGCTCTTCAGCCTGATCTTCATCATGACCGAGGGGGGTCCGGGGTATGGCACCACGACCCTGGAGTTCTTCGTCTATCAGCAGGCGTTCGCCATTGGCGCATTCGGAACCGGGGCCACGGTCGGCATCGTCCTGCTGGTCATCATCTTCGGGGTGAATCTCCTGCAGATGCGGATTCTGCGTGGTGAGACGTGATGGGAGTGGCGAGATGACCCTCCAGGGCGAAAGCGCGGCCACGCGCCCGGGGATCGAGCTCGGCGGACGGGCAGGCGCGCGGCGGCGCGGCGGGCCGACCCTGGGGCGGCGGCTCCGGAGAGATCCGGGGGCGGTGATCATGTTCCTGGTGCTCGTGGTCGTCTGCATCGTCATGCTGTACCCGTTCGCCTTCATGATCATCAACTCGCTGAGAACCGAGACCCAGTACCTCAACGGGAGCGGCTTCTCCACCTCGAGCTGGTCCGGTCTCTTCAGCGCCCTGCCGGTGGGCTCGGAGCTTCTCAACTCGACGCTGATCTGCGCGGGCTCGATCGCGATCATCCTGATCGGCTCGAGCGCGGCCGGATTCGCGTTCGCCAAGCTGCACTACCGGCGCCAGAACGTCGTCTTCCTCGGGATCATCGGCAGCATGATGATCCCGGTCCAGTCGATCATCATCCCGGAATACGTCAATCTCAGCAACGTCGGCCTGGTCAACAACTACCTGGCTCCGATCCTGGTCTACTCGGCACTTGGCATGCCGTTCGCCACGTTCCTGATGACGGTGTTCTTCCGGGGTCTGCCCGACGAGCTGATCGAGGCGGCGTTGTGCGACGGCTTCGGCTACGTGGGTGTGTTCTGGCGCATCGCGGTCAGGATGGCCGCTCCGGCGCTGGCCACCGTCACCGTGCTGCAGTTCATCCAGATCTGGGACGACCTGCTGGTCGCGCTGCTCCTGCTCCAGGAGCCGGCCAACCGAACCATCACGGTGGGACTGGGGGTCCTCTCGTCGGGGCGCGCGGTGAGCATTCCCGCCCTGATGGCGGGATCGCTGATCAGCGCCCTCCCCGCCATCATCGTCTACCTGATCTTCCAGCGCTACCTCATCTCGGGTCTCACCATGGGGGTCAGTCGCTGAGATGCCCGGGAACGGCGTGAGCCCGTTGCCGGTGGGGAGCCGGTCCATTCATTGCTGGCCACATCCACGGCCGGAGCCAGGGGAGTACAGATGGCGACAGTAGAGCTCGACGAGGTGACCAAGGTGTACCCCAACGGCGTGGAGGCGGTTCAGAACGTGAGCCTGGAGATCGGCGATGGGGAGCTGATGGTGCTGGTCGGCCCATCGGGCTGCGGCAAGACGACCGTGCTGCGGATGGTCGCCGGTCTCGAGGAGATCTCGGACGGCGAGGTGCGCATCGGGGGGCGGGTGGTCAACGACGTGTCTCCGAAGGATCGGGACATCGCCATGGTCTTCCAGAACTACGCGCTCTACCCACACATGACGGTGGCTCAGAACATCGGTTTTGGCCTCAAGATGCGCCGGTTGCCCCGGGCCGAGGTCGAGCTCAAGGTCCGCAACACCGCCAAGATGCTTGGCCTGAGCCAGTGGTTGGAACGGAAACCGGCACAGCTCTCGGGAGGGCAGCGACAGCGGGTGGCGATGGGGCGCGCCATCGTTCGCGAGCCCAAGGTGTTCCTCATGGACGAGCCGCTGAGCAACCTGGACGCCAAGTTGCGCGTGCAGATGCGCGCCGAGGTCTCGCGCATTCAGCGGCGCCTGGGGGTGTCGATGCTGTACGTCACCCATGATCAGACTGAGGCCATGACCATGGGTGACCGCGTCGCGGTGTTGCTCGGAGGCGTGCTCCAGCAGTGTGCCGCGCCCCAGGAGCTGTACGAGCGACCCATCAACATCTTCGTGGCCGCGTTCATCGGCTCGCCGGCGATGAACCTTTACGAGGGGGCGCTGACCCCGGAGGGGACGGCCGTCAGCCTGGGTTCCCAGCGACTCGAGCTCTCCGAGGAGGTGCGGAGGGCGCGTCCGGCGCTCGCCGCCTACCGGGGCAAGGGGGTCGTGGTGGGGATCCGCCCGGAGCACATCTCAGCCGCCGCGCCAGGGGACGCTGCGGCACTGCAGGGTGACGTGGAGCTGCTCGAGGCCCTGGGGTCGGAGCTGCTGGTGCACTTCAGCCTGGACGCGCCCTTTGCTGAGGTGCTTGGTGCGGCGACCGGCAGCGGCGGCAGCCAGCCCGAGGGGGACGATTCGGGCTCGACCGCCTCGGCTTGGGGTGTCGCCCGGGTGGACTCCGGGACCCGGATCCGGGTTGGCGAGCGGGCGAGCTTCGCGGTCCGCGCCGGCTCGATGCACTTCTTTGACCCGCACACGAGCATGGCCATCTGGGATGAGACCCCGGGCTCGGGTGGCGTCCCGATGCCCGCTTCCTGATTCGCGATGAACGACCCTCGTCCCCGCTGCGAGCCGGCGCTCGCCACCACGCCAATTCAGAGGAGACATTCCCAGATGTCCGTCTACCACGAGTCCTTCCAGATCCAGTCAGACAGGCTCCCCACTTTCCACGATGTCACGCCTCAGGCGCAGGAGGCGCTGGGGCGCTCCGGGATCAGAGACGGCATCCTGATGGTCTACTCGCAGCACACGACCTGCAGCGTGCTGATCCAGGAAGAGTCCCACGACGTGAACTACTGGGGCACCCCGCTGCTGATGCAGGATCTTGTCAACGTCCTCGAACGTCTGATCCCGACCTGCCGGACGGAAGGGCAGTACCTCCACCCGGGGCCGAAACACATCGAGGTCGCGGTCGACACCCTGCATGAGCAGGCGGCCTGGGGTTTGAACACCGATGCCCACCTGAGGTCGGTGATGCTGGGGCGCTCGGAGACGGTGCCGGTCATCGACGGCGCCATGGTCCTCGGCGAGTTCGGCCGATTCTGGTTCGTCGACTTCGACCAGGTGCGAGCGCGTGAGCGGACGGTCCGCATCCAGATCGTCGGGGAGTAGTCGTCGTGTACCGGGGGCTGGAGATCACGCCACCCTTCTTCGAGATGGGCCCGAAGGCGTACATGTTCGGCCCTGAGATGGTGCGGATAGCGCGGTGCGCCGACGAGCTGAGCCGGGAGTATGACGTGCAGGTCATCATCGACCCCCAGTACGTCGACATACCGGCCATCGCCCAGCAGGTGCAGCGAGCGCTGGTCTTCGCTCCGCACATGGACCCGATCGCCCGTGGACGGGGACAGGGTGCGGTGCTTCCCGAGGCAATCAAGGCGGCCGGCGCCTCCGGCGTCGTCCTGAACCACGTCGAGCACCGGCTGTCCCGGGATGAGCTGGTGCGGACCATCCGTCGCGCCGACGAGGTGGGACTCGCGACGATGGTCTGCGCGGACGATGTGGAGGGGGCGGTGTCGATCGCCGAGCTGGCGCCGAACATCATCGTCGTGGAGTCGCCCGAGCTGATCGGGACCGGCAGCGGGGGCGAGCGTGACAGTGCGACGATCGCGGCCACCCACCGCGCCATCTGGCTTGTCAATCCGGAGATCCGGGTCCTCCACGGGGCGGGCATAGGGTGCGCACAGGACGTCTTCGGCGTCATCGCGGCAGGCGCCCAGGCAACCGGGTCGAGCAGCGGGATCTTCAAGGCCCAGGACCCGGAGGCCGTGCTGGGGGAGATGATCAGAGCGGTGCGCGAGGCGTGGGACGCAAGACATTGAGCGATGTTGCTGACGACCACGAGCCCCCATGGCGGCTCACTGAGGGGGGGGTGTCCAGAGCCCTTAGCCTCGTCGAGGCGGAGGTGTCCAGAGCCCTCGGCCTCGTGGAGGTGGCGGAGGTGGAGCAGCTTGGAGCCACCCTGGAGCGTCCCCAGGGGCGGCGCTTCTTCACCGGCCAGGGACGCTCGGGATTCGTGGCGCGGATGGCGGCCATGAGGCTGATGCAGCTGGGTGGGCGGGCACATGTGGTGGGAGAGGCCACCACGCCGGCGTTCGGCGAGCAGGACGTCCTGGTGGTGATCTCTGCATCGGGGGCGACGCCGACGTCGCTGCTTCATGCGCAGCAGGCCCACGCCATTGGTGGAACGGTGTGCTGTCTGACCACCGATCGCACCAGCCCGATAGCCCTCCTCTCCAAGCCCTGCGTGATCCTCCCGACCGAGGGCTCTGTGCAGTTCCGCCAGGTTCTCTTCACCCAGGCGGCGCTCCTGCTGCTGGACGGGCTGGCGTTCGCCCTGGCCGCCGGTGACACGGCGACCCAGTGGCGCAATCACGCAAATCTCCAATGACCGAGAGCGCACGCGACCCCGCGTCCTCGCTCGGCACCGCCTGGCGGAGGTGCGACAGCGAGCTCGATGCTGGTGGGCAACCGGCGCGAGGAGCTGGCGCCGCGGTCGGGGGCGTGGCGGTCACGCTCACGGCGAGGTGCGGCGGAGCGGCGACGGCGCCGGCGGTCCCCAGGCTGGGCAACACGGTGGAGGAGTGCTTCCTGACGGCGTGGCGCCAGCGGAAGGGGCGATGCCCCCCCGAGAGCGCCCCGTGGCGGTGGGCCCGGCGGCGCCGCTGAAGCCAGCCGGCTCGGTTGACTATGCTGTCTGGCGCACGATCGCGGAGGTTTGGAGGCTGAGCGTGACCACGGCAAAGGCGCGGCGCGATCTGATCGCCAGGATGATCGAGGAGCGGGAGAGCCTCAGCGTGGCTGAGCTGATGGCTCAGTTCCACGTCACCGACACGTCGATCCGCCATGACCTGACCCTCCTCGAGGAGCGGGGCAAGCTGCGCCGCGTTCATGGCGGAGCGGTGAGTCGCCCGACGGCCCGGATGAACGGGCTCTTCGCCCGTCGAGCCTCGGAGAACCCGGCCCAGAAGAGGCGCATCGGTCTGGCCGCTGCGGGCCTGGTGCGGGCCGGCAACGTGGTCTTCTTCGACTCGGGCTCGACCGTCGTGGAGGTCGCCGCGCACCTCCCCCGAGCCCTGCGCTCGTTGCAGTCGATCACCATGGTCACCCATTCGCTGCCCGTGATCCAGGAGGTGGGAAGCTGGGAGCAGTCCCACCTGATCTGCCTCGGCGGGCTCTATCTGCCCGATTACCAGGCCGTGGTGGGACCGGTGACCCTGGCGGACCTCCGTGAGCTGAGCGCCGACATCGCCTTCCTGGGGTGTGATGGCCTCACCGTCGAGGGCGGGTTGAGCACGCCGCACATGCTCATCGCCGAGGTCGGCGCGGCGATGGCCGCCCGGGCTCGCCGGGTCGTGGTCGTCGCCGACTCGACCAAGCTGGGCCGTGCAGGGTTCACGCCCATCGTCGGCCTGGATGCCGTCAACGTCCTGGTCACCGACCATGACGCCCACCCCGATCAGACCGCCCGGGTTCGTGACCTGGGCATCGAGGTGGTCCTGGCCTGACCGCGCGCTCGCGAAACCTGCGGACAGAGGAGGGCCCTCCCCAACGATCGCGGACTTCCCGAAGCGTCCGGACCTCGGGGAGCCGCCCGCGGATCAGCCGGTCACACGCTCCCGAACCCGCGTCGCACGGTGGTGTCGTGGTCATGCTCGGTGCCCACGGTGACGACGTCCGGCGCGGTGACCGCCAACCCTCCGGATGGCTCGACCAGCCAGGTTCCCGCGCCCGGCCTCGAGATGCCGGCCATGGCCGCGGCGCAGCCGGCCGCCGCGCGGCGCTCCACCAGGGCCATGGCGCTGCCGCCGAAGCCGGCACCCACCAGACGGGCCCCGTAACAGCCCGGAACGCGGCGCGCCGCGGCCGTCATCTCGTCGAGGCGCGAGGTGCTCACCCCGCAGTCGGTGCGCAGCGATTCATGGCTCTCGTTCATGAGGATGCCCAGTCGCTCGACGTCGCCCGACTCCAGGACGGCCACGGCCGCATCGGTGCGGCGGGTCTCGCTGGCGATGTGCCGTCCCGCCGCCCGCAGCTCCGCGGGCAGCTCACCCCAGCGCTCCCCGATCTCCTGGCAGCCGGCCACCCCGAGCGCGGCACAGGCGCGCTCCGCCAGCCCACGGCGGGCCCGGTACCGCGCCCCCTGCACGTCGTGCTGCTCGCCGCTGCTCGCCACCAGCAGCCCCACCTCGGGCCAGGGCCAGGGAACCATGGCGCGGAAGCCGGTCGAGCAATCGAGGAGGAGCACCGCACCGGCGCGACCATGCACGATCGCCAGCGGATCGAGGTCCCCGCATGGGACGCCGACGATCTCGCGTTCGCCGATCAGCGCCGCCGCCACCAGGTCGTCCGCGCCGAGACGCGCACCGGCCAGGCGAAGCATCGCCACCAGGCTGGCGGTCATGAGCGCGGCGGACGAGCTGAGGCCCGCCGCGCGCGGGACCCCGCTGGCCACGCCGATCTCCAGGGGCAGCAGGAGAACCCCGAACCTGGCCAGGGCGGACGCGGCCGCGAAGACGCGGTCGCCGATATCCCCCGCCATCGAGGGTGCGTCGCGCTCCACCCGCTCGCCGTCGCTGACCACGCGCCAGCGTCGATCGGCCGACGGGCGCACCGCCACCGCGAGGGTCAGGTCGATCGCGGCGCAGGCGACCCGCCCGCCCACGTAGTCGACGTGCTCCCCGACCAGGGTGATGCGACCCGGAGCGCTTGCGCAGGCGGCCGCGACGCCGGGGCCGAGGTCCGCCTCGAGCTCACCGGCGGCTGCCCCCTCCAGCTCGCTCGTCGCCCCCCTCTCCGACCGCGATCCGTGCCTCCTCATGACGCCGCTCCACGTTACGCCACGGCTGGGAGCGACTCCGCATCGCCACCGGCGAAGCGATGCCAGCCAGAGATCGGAGCCCCGCTGGTCGCGTGCCTATCGAACGGTGTCGGTCCCGGATCCGATCGACTCCCTCTCCCGCCACCAGACCGCCGCAGACTCGGGGCCGAGCCGGAGGGTGCCGTCTCCGCAGGTGGCATCGCCCGTCATCGCCAGCGGCTGCGCCGTCTCCCATCCCGGCGCGCGGATCGCCGCCTGCTCCTGACTGAGATTGGCGCCGATGAGGTGGCTGCCGCGCTCCACGACGACCCACTGGGATCCTGCCTCGGTCATCACCCGGCTCTGGCGGAAATCCCCGCAGCCGAGCTCGGGATGGTCGCGCCGGAGCCGGATCAGCGCCTGGTACCAGTCGAGCATCGCGGCATGGGGCTGGTCAGCGCGCTCCTCCCACCGCAGCCGCGATGCGGTGAACGTGGATTCCGCCTGCGGATCGGGGACCTCGGCCGGGTCCCAGCCGAAGCGGGCGAACTCGGCGCGGCGGCCCTCGGTGATCTTCCGGCCGAGCTCGGGCTCGTGGTCGGAGAAGTAGAGGAAGGGTGTGCTCGCCGCCCACTCCTCCCCGGCGAAGAGGAGGGGGACGTAGGGGGAGGTGAGCAGGAGCAGGGCCGCCACTCGCAGCCAGGGCGGGGTGGTCAGCCGGCTCAGTCGCTCCCCGTGGGCGCGGTTGCCCACCTGGTCGTGGTTCTGGAGGCAGACCACGAAGCGCTCGCCGCTGGTGCCGACCGGCTCGCGCCCGTGCCGGCGGTCGCGACTGGTCGAGTGCTGTCCGGTGTAGAGGTACGGCGAGCTGAGTACCCTGACCACGTCCGGCCAGCCGTGGAAGTCGCCGTAGTAGCCGGAGCGCTCGCCGGTCAGGGCCGCGTGGAGCGCGTGGTGGAAGTCGTCCGCCCAGTGGGCGGTGGCGCCCCACCCACCCCGGGCCCGCGGCCACACCCCCCGTGGGTCGTTTCGATCCATCTCCAGGATCAGCCACAGCCGCCTGCCCAGCGCGGCCTCCAGAGCCTCGACTGTCTCGGCGAGCTGCTCCACGATGTGCCGGGCCGACTCGTCGTGGATGGCATGCACGGCGTCGAGGCGCAGGCCGTCGAGATGAAAGTCGCGCAGCCATCGCCGCACGTTCCCGGCCACGAAATCGCGGACCCCGTCGCTGCCTGGGCCGTCGAAGTTGACGGCTGACCCCCAGGGAGTCCGGTACCTGTCGCTGAAGTAGGGGCCGAACTGGTCGAGGTGGTTGCCGGCCGGCCCCAGGTGGTTGTAGACGGCGTCGAGGATCACCGCCACGCCCCGCCGGTGGCAGGCGTCGACCAGCCGGCGCAACCCGTCGGGGCCGCCGTAGGCGGCGCGGACGGCGTAGAGGTTCACCCCGTCGTAGCCCCACCCCCACCGGCCGGGGAACTCGGCGACCGGCATCAGCTCGACGGCGTTGACCCCCAGGTCGGTGAGGTGGTCGAGGCGCCGGACCACACCCTCGAAGGTCCCCTCGGGGCTGAAGGTGCCCACGTGCAGCTCGTACACGATCGCGTCCCGGAGCGGCGGCGCCGACCATCCCGCGTCGGTCCACGCGAACTCCTCGTCCACCAGCTCCGAGGTTCCCTCGACCCCGTCGGGCTGGAACGAGGAACGGGGGTCGGGCAGCGGGGGCCCGCCGTCGAGGCTCACGCGGTAGCGCCGGCCAGGGACCAGGCGCACGCTCTCGAGCTGGAAGCAGCCGTCCCCCGCCGGCTCCATGGCGAGGCGCTCGCCGTCCTCCAGCACCAGCTCGGCGCGCTCGGCCCGCGGGGCCCAGACCGTCCGGCGCATCAATCGCGCTCCAGCAGTGCCACCGGGAACCCGTCGAGGAGCACGGTGAGCGGGACCTCGCCCTGATGGGAGGCACCGCCCATGAGGTTGATCCAGCGGCCCTCGGGCAGCTCGACCGAGGTGTCGCCCCAGTCGCCGTCCAGGCCGATCAGCAGCCGGGGCACGATGGTGACCGCTCCGGGGTCCGCCCCGCGGGCAAAGGCGACCGCGTGGTCGCGTCGCGCCCCGCGGACCGGGAGGGCGAGGTAGTCGCCCCGCTCGCCGAAGAGCTCGGGCCGGCGGCGCCGCAGCTCGAGGGCGGCGCGGACAGTGAAGAGCTTGGCGAGGCCGTCGGCGTCCCCGGCGACCGCCGGCGGCAGGCCCCCGTCCAGCTCGTCCAGCATGCGCCGACGCCTCGCGTAGTCGACCGGGCGGCGGTTGTCGGGGTCGACGAGGTCGAGCTGCCAGAGCTCGGTGCCCTGGTAGGTGTCGGGGATGCCCGGCGAGGTCAGGCGGAGCAGGGTCATGGCCAGCGAGGTCACCCGTCCCGGCTCCACCAGCCGGGAGATCAGGTGGCTCAGATCGGCGACCAGCGCGGCGTCGGCGAGGAGCGCCCGCACCAGCTCGGTGAGCGCCTCGCGGTAGCCGCTGTCGGGCTCGATCCAGGAGGTCCGCTGCTTGGCCTCGGAGGACGCCTTGAGCATGTACGCGGTGAGCCGGCCGGCGTCGATCGGCCAGGCACCGACCATGGTCTGGAAGAGCAGCTCCGACATGGTGCGGCCCGGCATCCCCGCGCGGAAGGCCTCGGCGTGGCTCTCCCGCCAGCGGCGGGTCAGGATCGGCCACGCCGTGGCGACCTCGGAGAGCAGGTAGAGGCGCGCCCGCACGTCCTCGCCGCGCTTGCTGTCGTGGGTGGCGGTGGCCAGCAGGGAGCGAGGCCACCGCCTCTGCCGCTCGCTGTTGGCGACGTGGAACTCCGCCACGCCGACGGCGGGGTGCCGTGGCGACGCACCGACCTCGCAGGCGGCGCTCAGCACCGGGAAGCGGTAGAAGGCCGTGTCCTCCACCCCCTTGGCCTGCACCACCGTGCTGGTCTGCTGCAGGCGCAGCACGAAGTCGTTCTCCAGCCCGGGATCACGGGGCTCGAGCAGGAGGGTCCCGATCACCTCGAGGGATTCGCCGTCGCCGCCGCTGGCGGCAGCGCGGCGGAGGGCGGCGCAGATCCGTGCCCGGTCCGCGGGCTCGGGCTCGGCGTCGGCCGCATCGATGTAGGTTCGGTAGACGTCCAGGCCCAGCAGGTACTCGACCACTCCGCTGTGCAGCCGGTCGGACGCGCCGGACAGCTCCTCCCGGCCCCGGTCGCGGCAGACCGCGCCGAGCATGCGCACCAGCCGGTCCACGTTGGGCCGGAGCGTCGAGCCCATCACCTGGAGCTTGGCGTGCCGGGTGATCTCCTCGAAGTCGTCGGGGTGCCCGGTGGCCTCGGCCCAGCTCCGGCGCAGCGCCACCCAGCCGGCCGGGTCGATGAACAGGCCGCCGGCGAGGGCGCCGAACTCGTAGCCGGTCGTGCCGTCGACCGGCCAGGCGTCGGGCAGCGCCTCGTCGCGGGCGAGGATCTTCTCGACCCAGAGCCCGCGATCGGGGTGCCGCCGGCGCATCCGCTCCAGGTAGGCCCGGGGCTGGCGCAGGCCGTCGACATGGTCGACCCGGACCGCATCGACGTCGCCACGATCCAGCAGCGAGTCGACCAGCACGTGGGTGGCGTCCAGCACCTCGGAGTTCTCGACCCGCACCCCCACCAGCGACGTGATGTCGAAGAAGTTGCGGTAGTTCATCACGGTGGCCGCCTCGTGCCAGTCGGTCAGCGCGTAGTTCTGATCGTCCAGCAGGGCGCGCAGGGTCTCGGGGTCGCGGTTGCAGCGCTCGAGAATCTCGGTCAGGCCCGTGGCCTCGGCCTCCCCGTCCGCCGCGAGCCGCTGCGCCATCTCGTCGCCGGCGGCCATCCGCTCCTCGGCGAACTCCGCGTCGCGGATCCGCTCGGCGAGGCCGGCCAGCCCCGTGCCCGCGAGCACGGTGGGAAGGGTCTCCCGCGAGAGTGGCAGCCGGCTCTCGCCATGGGCCACCACCACCCCGGAATCCACGACCAGCCGGACCAGCCGCTGCTCCAGGGCCTCGTCCAGGGACCGGTCCAGGAGCGGTGCCATGACCCGTCCACGGAACAGCGGATGGTCCCAGTTGATGTCGAAGTAGCGAGCAAAGGGGCTGCTCCGGCCCGCGACCAGCACGTCCCACCACCAGCGGTTGCGCCGATCGGAGACCGACATGTGGTTGGGGACGATGTCGAGGAGGATGCGGAGGCCCCGGCCGCGGGCGGCGTCGACCAGGGCGCGGAAGCCGCCCTCGCCCCCCAGGTCGTCGGAGATGCGGGTGGGGTCGACCACGTCGTACCCGTGGGAGGAACCCTGGGCGGCCTGGAGTATGGGCGAGCAGTAGAGGTGGCTGACCCCGAGGCCGGTCAGGTAGTCGAGGGTGGCGCTGAGCTCCTCGAAGCCGAAGCCCGGACCGAGCTGGACCCGGTAGGTCGCTCTCACCGGCGGGGCGCGACCAGCCGGAGCACCACCACCGACCGGGCCGCCACGGTCAGCGTGTGGCCGCGACCCACCACCCGGGTCCCCGGCTCCTCATCGGGCGCGGCGGTGTCGAGGACGACCTCCCACGTCCCCGTCGGAAGCCGCCACTCGCGGTCCTCGTCGGAGGAGTGCAGCAGCACGGCGAGGGTATCGTCGGCGATCCGCTCGCCGTTGGCGGTGCGGTCGGGGATGAGCCCGCCATCGAGCACCATGGTCAGGGACTGCCGTTCGTGGCTGGCCCACGAGTCGTCGGTCATCTCCTTCGCGTTGGAGCGCAGCCACTGGATGTCCCTGCGCCCCCGGCCCACCACCTCCCCGGTGAAGAAGCCCTGGCGGTGGAGGACGTGATGGCGCGTCCGCAGCTCGACGAGCCGGCGGGTGAAGGTGATCAGGTCACCGTCCGCGTGCTCCCAATCGATCCAGGAGATCTCGTTGTCCTGGCAGTAGGCGTTGTTGTTGCCGCCCTGGGTGCGCCCCAGCTCGTCGCCGGAGAGGATCATCGGGCAGCCCTGGGAGAGCAGCAGCGTCGCCAGGAAGTTGCGCTGCTGGCGCCGCCGCAGGTCGTTGACCCCGGGGTCGTCGGTCTCGCCCTCGACCCCGCAGTTCCAGGAGCGGTTGTCGTCGCTGCCGTCGCGGTCGTCCTCGCCGTTGGCCTGGTTGTGCTTGCCGTCGTAGGAGACCAGGTCGCGGAGCGTGAACCCGTCGTGCGCGGTCACGAAGTTGACGCTGGCGCTGGGCGCGCGCCCGTCCTCGGCGTAGAGGTCGCTCGACCCGGTGAGCCGGTAGGCGAGGTCGGAGACCCCGATGGGGGCGCCCCGCCAGTAGTCGCGGATGGTGTCGCGATACCGTCCGTTCCACTCCGCCCAGCCCACTGGGAAGTTGCCGACCTGGTAGCCGCCGGGGCCGATGTCCCAGGGCTCGGCGATCAGCTTGACCTCGGCGAGCACCGGGTCCTGGTGGATGATGTCGAAGAAGGCGGAGAGGCTGTTCACCTCGTAGAACTGGCGGGCCAGCGCCGCCGCGAGGTCGAAGCGGAAGCCGTCCACGCGCATGACCGTGACCCAGTAGCGCAGCGAGTCCATGACCAGGCGCAGGGTCTGAGGAGCGCCCGCGTTGAGCGTGTTCCCGGTTCCGGTGACATCCCAGTAATGGCGATGGTCCTCGGGAGAGAGGAAGTAGTAGGCCTCGTTGTCGATGCCCCGGAAGGAGAGCGTCGGGCCCAGGTGGTTGCCTTCCGCGGTGTGGTTGTAGACCACGTCCAGGAAGACCTCGAGGCCCGCGTCATGCAGCGCCTTGACCATTCGTTTGAATTCCACCACCTGGCCGCCGGTGTCGCCCGACGATGAGTAGCGTCCCTCAGGGGCGAAGTAGCCGATGCTGTCGTAGCCCCAGTAGTTGCGCAGTCCCAGCTCGCTGAGGTGGGCGGCGTCGACGAAAGCGTGGACGGGCATCAGCTCGACCGCGCTGATGCCCAGCTTGCGGAGATGCTCGATCGCGGCGGGGTGGGCCAGCCCGGCGTAGGTCCCGCGCAGCTCCGGCGGGATCTCCGGGTGGCACATGGTGAACCCCTTGACATGGGTCTCGTAGACGACGGTGTCGGCCCAGGAGGTTTGGGGGGCGACCGTCTCCCCCCAGTCGAAGCTCTCGTCGATCACCACCGCGAGGGGCACGCGGCCGGCCGAGTCGAGCTCACTGGGGTGGTCGTCGTTCATCTCCCCGTTCCAGGCGTAGCCGAAGACCTCGGGCCCCCAGCGGACGCTGCCGGTGAGCGCGCGGGCGTAAGGGTCGAGGAGGAGCTTGCTGGAGTTGAAACGCTTGCCGTCGGCCGGTGCGTACGGCCCGTGGACCCGGTAGCCGTAGAGGGTCCCGGGGCCCGCGTCGGGGACGAAGCCGTGCCAGGTCAGGTCGGTCCGGTCGACCATCTCGTAGGCGGCCCGAGTGCTGCCATCCGGGTTGGCGAGGACGAGCTCCACGCTCTCCGCGTTGGCGCTGAAGAGCGAGAAGTTGGTCCCCCCCCCGTTCCACCGCGCTCCGAGCGGGAGATGCCTCCCCGGCCAGGCGGTGCCGGGCGCCGCGGACGGCGCTGACGCCTGCGCGGCCTGGCTCCTGCTCATGGTCCCCTCCTGATCGAGGCCTGGGGTGACGTCACGCGGACTCCGGGGCCGGGGCGCTCTCCAGCAGGATCGCGTGGACGGAGGTCCGAGTCAGGTTCTCACACCGCCGGCGTTGCGCGACCTCGCACCCGCCGGCAGGTCGACTGAGGATTAAAACAACTAGTGTTGATATCATATTATCTTATAACGATGGTTCGAAAGATCATCCCCGAACCACTGCTCTCCGCATCCCCGGCGGCCTGAGATGCTGGTCCTCTCCGTGGTTCTCAAGGGCCTGATCGGCGGCACCCTGGTGGTCGCGTTCGCCCTCATCGGCGAGACGGTGCGCCCCCGTGGGCTGGCCGGGATCACCTCGGCCGCGCCCTCGATCGCCGCTGCGGCGCTGCTGGTGACCCTCCTGACCACGGGGGCGGCATCGGCGCGCGCCCTGTCGTTGGGGATGATCGCGGGCGCGGTGGCGCTGGTGGTCTGGTGCCTGGTCGGCGTCGAGGCGGTGAAGAGGATGGGGGGCGCCCGGGGCTCGCTGGCCGCGACCGCCGTCTGGCTGGCCGCCGCGTTCGCCCTCTGGGGAGTGGTCCTCCAATGAAGAGCCTGACCCCGTGAACGGAGCCGCCGCCACGGAGATGAGGCGCGCGGAGCGGCCCGGCGCGGAGCGCCTCCAGGTTGATCTGGGCAGGCTGCGGTTGATCCGCCCCTGGGAGTATGCGATCCGCTTCGGGTTCGGGTTCCCGATGTCGGTGATCGCCGCCGTGATCGGCGAGCTGGCTGGGCCTCGGGTCGGGGGACTCTTCCTCGCCTTCCCGGCGATCCTCGTCGCGACCGTGACCCTGGTGGAGAAGAAGGAGGGTGTCGGGCAGGCCGCGACCGATGTCCGGGGGGCAACGTTCGGGGCGATCGGGCTGATCGCCTTCGCGGTCGTGGTCTCGGCGCTGGTCGACCGCTCGCCCTCCCTCGCCCTGGTCGGCGCTCTCCTCGCCTGGATCGTCGTGAGCGGCGTGGCCTACCTTGGAGTGCGGGGCCTGCTGCGGGTGACGGGGGAGAGGCAGTACCTGCCGGAGATCCCGACCAGCGACGCCGCGACCCTGGTCGGGATCCTGATCGCCCGCGGGATGACCGTCGCGACCGCGGACTCGCTGACCGGAGGCACGCTCTCGGCGCTCGTCTGCTCGGTCCCGGACGCGCGTCGGGTGTTTCGCGCTGGGCTGGTGGCGCCGATCGGCGACCTGACGAAGCTTCCAAGACCCATCTCCGAGACCTCCCGTGAGGTGGCCGCCTCACGCGGTGGCCGCCCGAGTCTCAACGGTCACCAGGTTGATTATATGATAGAGAGACTATCATGTAATGCCTTGCGTTGGCAGTCTGGAGATCGCCTCGATCTGCAACCTGGCCAGCCCGGGGCTGCCCCATGGCCTCGACCGGCGCCGTTGGAGCCTAGCCGGTCGGTTCGGGGGATGCCCGCAGTGGCGAGGTCGGGCTAGGATCAGACTCCTCTGCCCTGGGCGGCTCGAGGAGCTTCGGTATGCGTGACCACGGGGGTGACGGCGAGCCTCGCGCGGCGATCGGGGATGGTGCCGCCGACGTTCCCGGTGACGGTGCCGGCGAAGGGGGCGATGCCGCCTGCTGGCTCCATCTGGTCTGCCCCGAATGCGGGGAGCTGGGAGGCCACCTCCCGGGCTGCCGGGTCGCTGAGACGGCCGGCGGTCAGGGACCAGCAGGGGACCCGCGGTAGACGGTCACCGCGTTACTGGTGGCGTCGACACCCGAGGCCCCGAAGTCGGTGAGTGTGGAACTACCGGCATCGGGGCGCGACGAAGAAGTAGAAGGCGCACGCGACGTAGAACATCAACCCAACCAAGATCAGGCCGAACCCTGCAACCTGAAGGAAGAGCAGTAGCACCAGTCCGACGAGGATGAACGCGTGGCCCACGTACGCGTACTGAAGCGCGTAGTTGCGGATACGCGTAGTTGCGGATAGAGGGGATGTGACCGGACCCCGTTCCCTGGTCCACCCTCTATGAGGGTTCCGGGATGGTGATGCAGCCACCGGGGGTGACCGCGTTCGCTGATGGTATCGGGTCTGAGCCCGCCTTTCGCGAGTTCCACG
>Ga0187848_10000148_pt1 | contig 63967 bp, 55 predicted proteins | sample June2016WEW_4_40_FD_132424 | JGI IMG/M metagenome (GOLD analysis project Ga0187848, IMG submission 132424) | Peatland microbial communities from SPRUCE experiment site at the Marcell Experimental Forest, Minnesota, USA - June2016WEW_4_40 | ecosystem: Environmental > Terrestrial > Soil >... | reverse complement strand
GAGCCGCGTGAGGTTGACCTCATAAATGTCCACCTCCTCCTTTTTAATGAGGTAAAGGAGCAAATCGAGCGGGCCTTCGAAGACCTCGAACTGGACTTTGTATTCCGCCATGCGCTGAATGAATTGTGAAAATTCTAAAACGGGGGCCGGAGGTTTGCAATGGCGGAACGAAAATGAAAAAATACTGTCGTGCTTGTCTTTTGGGAAGTTACGGCCCAGTTTTGATTCGTTTGCCACCCATGCACCGGGACGCAATAAAAATTGACTTTCTCAAGAATCACGCGGCCTGCATTCCGCAACTTGCGAAATATTCCCATGACGAATGGAAACCGGTATATGACAAAGCCGGAATGACATTGGGTGACGTCGTTGCATCCTACGCCCAGCGGGTTAATCTCGATACTTTGCCATTGGCTTTGGTGGCGATTTATCAAGACATGGTCATCGGCACTGGTTCTTTGAAACGGCAGGATCTGGATGTGCGTCCCCAATTAACCCCGTGGATGGGTGGAATCTTCGTGGTTAAAGAATATCGAGGACGTGGCGTGGCGACTGAGCTTATCCACCGATTGATAAAAGAAGCGCGCCGATTGAGTGTAAAACGCCTTTATCTTTGGACCTCTTCCGCTGAAGTTCTCTATGCGAATCTTGGCTGGGTGAGACTTGAGAGGTTCGACTATTGCGGTCATGAAATTTCGGTCATGCAGAGAGAATTGCGCAGCCAAGCCAACCCGCTGTCCTAAATCGGGACACCGCCAAGAAACTAAATCGCTTGACTTTTTAGCGAAATAGTTTCAAAACTTCATAAAACATACAGGTATTTGTGTTCGAAGAAACTGAGAGTAACCTATGAGCCGAACCACTGGACAGGTCTGTCCTGTTTCTGGAATGTACCGTGCCGTTGGAAATTGCGGCCATTCGGTTGAGCGGGTAATTCCCCAAGGACACATTTTTCCTCCCTGTGAGTACTGTCAGAAAACCGGCTACAAGATAGTCACTTGGGTTCTGGTGGTGGAAACTCAGCCCAAGTAATCGCCCACCCAAATTTCCGACCATCCGGCCCAAGGTGTGGGTCTGTCTTCAACAAAACGACGCTGACGTTCGGCCATTTTTACCAGCCGACTTGTATTCAGAGAAAGACATAGTGTTTGAAATGGCCGTCCTGTTTTTAGACGCTGCCGGAACATTTGCCATTCAACCCCAAGAGTAAATGCGATTTCCGAGTTGACTCCCTGTAACGAATTGTCGTTCGTTTCAAACGGTTCAACCAACTCATAATCACCCTCGTCCTTATGCTTCATACGCGCCACCTGTAGCAAGAATCGTGCTAACCGATCGGACTGGATTTTTAATGGCGGAAACTCAAACAATGCCACCCCACACACATCATGGCAAACTTGACGGACGCGGCTGATAAACCTAATTTATCAGCCGGCTGGTGGTCGTAGCTCAACGGTAGAGTCCAAGCTTGTGGAGCTTGTTGTTGCGGGTTCGAATCCCGTCGGCCACCCCATTTTCACCAGCGCCCACACCGAATTGTCAGTGCGCTCAAAAAGTGAGCGCCTGAACCATTAATTGCCTGTAACCCCAGGGTGATCATTTTATGCCTTTAACCTGCTGTGGGACGCCTTCAAGAATGTCGTCCACGGATTCAAATCTTGCCAACGGCTCTACGGTGGCTCCCCTTTCGTGGTTCGGGTGGCCTTAATCCCCAATCGCGGAGCGTTTCCTGCCAAGCCTCAATCACTACAGTCCCAAAGTTGAAAGTGCCAGGTAACGTTCGGGCTACCTTGCGCCAGCTTGGATATTCCCCTCTGGCCGCGATTTCGGATGTTCGTGACTTTACAATGAGACGCATAAAGAAAAGCCGCTCCGATTTATGGATCGACCAATATTGACGATACTTCGCAGAAATCGTTTTGGTGAGATCAGGAAATTTCTTCTTTAGAAAGCTTGAATGACACCCCAACTTGCGGCCGATTGAGGCGACAGAAGGAGGAGGACTCTGTTCGTTTCTTATTGCATCTTCAAGCGCCCTGTGAAGCACGTTTATATCATGTTTGTGAAGCGTTGGTTTGAGGCGCTGCACAGAACAAAGTGGCAGGACACGCCCCTCCATAATAGATCCCTGTTCGAGGTGTGAGGCAATTAAATCAACCGCGCGCAGGCCGAAACGGTATGCCAAGACCAGCAGGGTGCTCAGGCGCGGCTTCTGACGATTCTCCGCCCACATCATCACGCTCTTGGGGTGGTAACCAACTTCTCTCGAAAAAGCTGCAAGTGTATTGCCTTGGCGCCGGTGGAGCGTGCGGATATTTTGTGCAAACAACCCTTTGGCCGCACCCAAGACCTTGTCGCGGTTCACAATCAGGTCGCAGACCTCCCTCGCCATGAAAAGTGCAAACGTATGATCCAATTCCGTTACCGGCATCGTCCCCAGACTGCTGCTTTGTACGCCCAACCAGGAATGACACCACGGACAGAAACCTGGATTTCCATGGCGGGCCAGGGGGCGATGGTGCCGGCAACAATGGTGGCATTTCTCCTCCAACCTACATCGATGCCGAGGGCATATCGTTGTGGCCCGCACTTGCCAAGCGAGCGGAATGTAGGCGTCCTTCCCCTCCACCCTCCATTCCGCCAAGCAAATAGGGCACCAGTGCTCAAACGTGTGCATCAATGACACTGGGTCAATCTTGCCCCCCAAAAATCCCACCGTCAGTCCGGTAAGGTCATGACGGAAGGTCAGACCTTCGACAACTCTTGCCGTTTCCCTCGCCGTAGCACAATTGCTGTTGACTGAAACTGCGGCTTGCGAGAAGAGATCGCAATGACCATCGCCGGAAGCTTTCGCGCCCGGCAACGCCGGAGCCAAGTCGCGTGTCACCAATACCCAAGGAGGAAGCGAAACGCATCGGGCCAATCTCGTTATGTAGGAAGTGAGCGATTCAGCATTCCCGGTACCAAGACCAATTGGCTGCAAACTGTGGTAATGGCTCCTTGGCGGAAATGCCACTTCGATAGTTTCGTCCCAGATTTCGAGGGGGCTGATCATGTTTCGCTTTCGAATCCATTGGAGCCCACAGGATCTCGCTCCGGGCGACGCTCCCCAATCGGAATTGTTCTCCTCGACACCCCGTTTTGATGTGTGGCCGGTTTCGAGTTTCCGGATACTTTGACGATTCCAAGTAATGTCCTCACCTGCTCCTGATCAGCCTCGTCCCTTGATTCCGTATGTTCGATTTCGTGTATTTCTTGGGCAATTTTTAGACGCGCGCCAGAGGACATAATCGTTGCCTTGAGATCTGCCAGAGAGATGTAACGGGCGTTGCGATCAAGCGCCCTGAGAAGCGCGCGGTCGAGCCAATTCTTGCAGACGCCGACCAACCCCAATGATCCTTCGTAAAGGAACGGCACATGCTCAATCAAATCTGTGGGCTCCGGCAATGGAAGGAAGTTTGTCAAGGAAGCGACGATATTCGTGAACTCCTGTCGGTCTGTTGGGTCGTGGGGTAGATAATGACCGAAGTAATACCTTTCGGAGCGGCGTGCCAATTGAGGGCTCAACTCCAAAAAACGAACCAATTCAAAAGGACCAATCAAAACCACCAAAATCCCGGTTTCGTCGGCCAGAGATTTCAAGATGTCCAGCTGGGCATGAAAGAGTTTGGCGGATGCTACGCTCTGCAAGTGTTGACCTTCATCAATAAACAGAACACTCGTCTTGTGTTGTTTCAGAGAATCAACGGCTAACTGGCGCATTTCACGGGCGCTTTTCCCGCGGTGGCGGAGGTTGTGTACAACGCCATCGATTGTCAGTTGTGGTATCCGTTTGTCGATGTGCGGTTCATCAAGAGCTTTCAGAATATCGCAATGAATACCATGCCAGCTAAATGACCCCGTTTCCGCACGCCAAGCCCTTACGTAAACCACCGGAACGAGGTTTGGGTCCCGCTCGGCATCGTGAAACAGCAATCTCCGAAGCTCCTCGCTTGTTCTTCTGACGACGGTTGTTTTACCAACGCCTGTAACACCGTGAAAGAAGACGAGTTGCACATTTCCTCTAAGCCGTGAGCGTGACATTAAGTAGTCGCGGGCTTCCAGCAACCGCCTGTGGCCAACCACTCGGCTGGAGAAATAATTCAACCGTTCCTGCACAGACCCTTTCAAGACTTCAACGGGAGGATATAAGAGCGCGCTGCTCATAATTCGGGAAGAATCCTGCTAGCGTTGGCCGGCCAAAGGTCTTGGCTGAATTGTCCATTGTTGCCGGACGGAGTTAGTTCACCCTCCGTTACGGGATGCGCACCATTGCTCGAAGGCGTGGACGAGAGCGCGGTTTCCATAGTTTTGCCATAGATTCGTGATAGAGCCATGTCCTTTAGACGCTGTTTGCGGAGGCGTTCCTCGGGCTCGACCTGGGAGGCAAAGAAGTGCGCATATTGCGATTCAGTGATGCCTTTAGAAATTCTCCCGAACCGCCGCTGGTCCTGCCGAATCATTTCGGACGCAATCATGATCTCCTTTTCGGATTTGCCCTGAAACACGGAATTATAGCGGGACACACACTTCACCCAGCGCTTGCCAAGACGAGCATAACATTCGGCAATGTTGAAGGGATTGTACCTGATTTCGACTTGCCGTCCCTCGAACTGAGACGATTTCATTTCTTCTGCCCAAAAATAGATGCCGCGCACCAGCACCCCACGCTGTGGGATAACTTTAGCTGTGCCCTTGGGAGTGCTGGGAAGCGTCATTAATAGGAAGTCCTCGTTCGGTACAATGATACGGTGCTCGCGAGCGCCGAATTGCTTCATCCCGACGCCGTACTTCTCCGCAGGAGACATTCCCAATTCGGAGTGCGGACGGTTGTCATAAAGATCGAAAAAATAGGCCGATAGCAGGTCATGTAGGCTCTCAAGGGACCATACGGCTTGACCCTCAGGACGGACGCTCTTGGTCACCTGGCGGACGCACTTCATGATTTGAGAATTTCCTGCCAAGTTATAAAGGAAAGACGTGTCCAGTGTTCCGAACGCGCGCTCAATCAAGCAACCAAATCGCGGTTGTGCCGGAGGCCGCTTAACGATAGAACATTCACAGAGCGCTAGCAGCGTTTGGAAATAAATGCTCGAAAATTCCTTCCCGCCGTCCACCGAGAGTTGTTCGGGCATCCTCCCCCAACGTTGAGCAATCAGACGGACCATCACCATCAGTATGCGATAGCTGGGTGAATCGAAACTGATAGCAAACGCTAATGCCCGCCTTGAATATGCGTCTATGACCAAGGTAAGCCAGGGATTTTCGAGCGGTTCCCCGGTATCGTCCGAAATTAAACAGATGTCTAACCTTGTATGATCAACCAACGCCAGCGCCCATGGCCTATCTGCGACGTTTGGATTCGGCCTTCCATGGATTTGTGGAGTAAATCTATAAGCAGCTCGACGCCCCCTCCGAGCCAGAATGGTAGCGCGTTTATCGCGGGAATTGATTCGATCCACAATCCATTGATAGCTGGGCGATGGCAGGCCCCGCCGGCCGCATTCAAGTTTTATGAATCCGAAGACCGCTCTCTTGTTCCGCTGCTTCAAGCTGAGGTAATAATGATCGATTGACTGATCCACTAAATCATACACGGCCTGCGGCAGACGTGGATTGTGATTGCCACGAGCATAAAACTGCGGCAATAGGCCCAGATAGCCACAACCGAACGTGTGCTCGGCCGCTTTACGGTCATGCCGCCAACGCCTTTGAGTGGATTTTGGCGTTTTACGTGCCTTTAGCCCGCTAGGATCTTGTAGTATTTCCCACCGCTCGGTCGCGATTTCAAAATCACGTGCAGTTGCAGCCTGAAAAACCTCGCGAATCTCCGCCGGAAGAGTCTGCCCATTGGTTGAATCCAGACCTTTAATTTCTCCCCGCTGCGCAAGTTGGTCAAATAAGGAACGCTGGAGCCGCGTTAACCTGTCTCCTTGGACGAGCTGTACCGAATCACCATCGAAATTGGCAATCTCAAACAGGCGATCATTCCAGATGACCTGTGCTCCAATCGTCACCGAAACAACCGACAGCGCACTGTCACATTTGCTCTGGTTAAGCCGCACAATTTCATGGGCCTTGGCCATCGCTTCGTCAATGTACAAAAGCGCAGTCTTCTGATTGGAAACGAGGTCTTTCCGAAGATCACAAAATATTACATTCTGGGCGATTAAGGTATAGAGGTGGTCGACGCTCAACGCCGGCAACTCTCTTCGTAGTTCCTCAATCGTGATTGCCAGTTTCTTCCTAACGACATCGATTACCGCACTGGTGACGTCTTGCGGAACTTGTGGGGTCTCTTCACGATAATAGTCAGTCAGAAACTGAAGATTTTGGGCTAATGTCCTGTCGCCGTCTCCGGGAGACCAGATTCTATAAATGATTCCAAATTCCGCAGCGGCATTTTCGGCAGCGGGATAGCGGAGGTGGCCTGCCTCGTCGAGCACATAACGCCCGGGATGCTTTTCGATCAGGTCTTGATATGATTCTCGGGGCTTGCATTCGTTGAGGGCGACTTTGTCATCTTCGATGGTCAGGAAGTCGGGTGTGTGTAAAAATGTTATGGCCCGACCATCGGGCCGAACATAATTCAGCCTGATCGGAATCGGCTGGTCGTAATACCGGCGGGTCGCCTTCCTGCGTTCGTGGATTTGGACGAAGACGAACTCGACCGTATGCGATTCGCACTGAACTGTATGCTTCATCTTTAGACTCGCAAAGCGCACCGTGACGTTGCCCCTGCCGTTGCGCACGTTGCGAGAAGGTGGCGAAGTTACCACTTCGCGCACATAGGCTATCCCATTCTCAGGCAAGCCAAGCGTCCGGCAGTGCTGGAGGATCAATTCTGGGTTTTCTTCGTTAGGCTTCACTTACGCGTTGACATCAGGACGACTTTGTTTCGTGGGGGGAACATTGCCGGAGCCGGGGCTTTCCGTAACCCCTGCCCTGCTGCAACCAGATCCTTGCGGTTCGATGGCATTGGAGTTTTCAATTCGGTCGAGAATCGCCGCCCGCGCAAGTTTGTGGACGGAACCGGCGGATTGAGTGACACTCGAAGGCAGGATTTCGCGGAGCAATGACAATTCGTCTTTTTTGAGTCGGAAACAAACCACGATTTCACGCCGTGCCTTTCGTCTTTTCCGTGGCGCGACTCCATCATGGCACAACCCTGAAGCCCCAAGACGTTTCGGAGGCTTAACATCCCACCTCTTCGCAATGCTTGAAACACGTTGTCTACTTATGTTAAAGTTCCTCGCAGCTTGTGAGAATCCATATGAAGCAGCATATGCCAAAATCTGTTGTGAACGGGCCGATGGATGGACCAGCGATCGACGACCACGCGGACGTCGAGGTGCGCCAGCCTCTTGGATACAAGCGCTAAGGACAGAAACTGGAATCTTATGCCTTTTTGCGATATCCAAGACTTTGCGGCTGGAATTGAGGTAATCTGTTATTACGCGCGACCTCAGGTCGCTTTTCAATTTGGTCGTTGTCATATAAATAGATATTTGCTTGTTTGGTCAGGCCGGACGAATCCGAACCTAAACAATTTTTAGTAAAGTAAACGTTTATAAACATATTGTCAAGCCCTAAAGAAAGCATGCAAAAGGCTGATTTCATGGCCCGATTGGAGCGTGTGAAGCAAAAACGCCGATGGAGTTGGGAGCAAACCGCGGAGGCGATGGAACTTTCCCGATCCATGCTGCATTTCATAAAAACGGGCAAGTATCCGGTTTCAGAAACGGCCGCGAAACGCTTACGCCACCTCGAAGTAAAGGCTGGAATTAACCCGGCGGCGCAAGCCCTGATTGAAGCCATTTCAAAGGAAGCAGAGCGGACCAAACCCAAAATCTCCAAGGCCGACATCGATGCCGGCCGAACGGAGGTGGGAGTCAAATTCGTCAGTGGTGAACCGCCGGCCAACTACGGTGACAAAGTCCCCCTGACACGTCCTGATATTAAGGCCCGCGCCAAGCTCGTCGCGAATATTCTTGCGGAAGAGGACTACCACCCCGTTTTGCTCGCATGCCTTCCGACCGAACTGGCGAGCGACTCGTTTTTGAACCAGTTGACGCCCTTTTCATATAATGCACTTGCTGAGGCAGCCATGACCCTGGTCTTCGGACTCGACTGGCAGCAGGAAGTGCCAGACCTGGCTGAGTAAAAGGCCCCGGCGCAGTTTTCATTTTTCAATCAGCTTATGCCTCAAACGACCGTTCTACCCACTCATCCGGCATTCTTGATATTCTCGTTGAACCAAACAACCAAAGTCTCTGCATCGTATCCGGGAAGGGCGATGCTGTAAGTGGGCGGCGGGAACGGAGCAAAGAGCGCGCCGACGCTGCCGAACCCCAAACGGACGCTGGCCAGTTTTGTGGTAAAGTCGGCCAGATCATTTGGAAGTGGTTGCACATTGCCGCTCGTGACGAACGAGCCTTTTGAGCAGCGGAACGGGCACGGCTGGAGGGGAACAGGGCAGCAGTCAGCCGTGAAGCGGAGCAAAGGGCACGCTGGGCACGGCGAATCTTGAAAATAAAAAATCACGCATTGACTTTTTCCGCCCAAAAACCTTAATTGCCCGGCATGAGTTCATCCATTACAAATCTGTCAGCGCAACAATTGCGGCGAGCTGCCAACATAAAGGACAAAATCCAATCGCTAGAAAATGAGCTTGGGCGGATTTTGGGTGCTTCAACGAAAGCTTTTACCTCTGTTGCTCCGAAGAAAAAACGTAAAATGAGTGCGACCGGCAGGGCAAAGATTGCCGCTGCTGCACGAGCACGGTGGGCGAAAGTAAAGGGGCGGAAATCAGTTGCAAAACCGGTGAAGAAGGTCAGACGAAAAATGAGTGCAGCAGCGAGAGCAAAAATTGCGGCTGCAGCCAGAGCGCGCTGGAAGAAGGCCAAGGCTCAGGGAAAGAATTCGCTCTAACTCGGGCTCGGCTGGTTCGGATTTATCAATTGCAGTTGTTGGCTGGAATCAACACCGGTAGCGTGGTTGTAATCGAGGGAAAGGGGAACAACATGGAAGTCATGTTGCCATCTTATCAATCGCTTGACCAAGCGATTCCCTTGTGGTCCACCGTAAGCAAATCTTGGCGACAAGTACGATGAGCGCATCCATAGCCACTGCAATCGCAACTGCCCAAAAAATACCAACTAGGATTAAATCAAGATTGTTGTATGAAATGGCAAACTTGAATACTCGCCCAATTCCGGCTGGCGCTCCCAAGTATTCTGCAACGATCACCACCCCCAGATTCAGAGCAGAAGTGATCCTCAGTGCACCAGCGAGTTCAGGTAACAGCGCCGGCAATTGGACTTTACACATCGTCTGAATCTTGCTGGAACCGTAAATTCTCGAAAGATGCAGATAGTTTCTGGGAATATTTTGAAGCCCGTTCACCGCGTGAACCGAAATGGAGAAAAAGGAATAAATTGCCGGAATCAAGATTATCGCTCCTCTCGTCGGCCCCAAAAACACCAATGCAAACGGGGCAAATATGAGCGGCGGAACAACCCGGAAAGTTTCCACAAAGGAGTCGTGCAACGCCCGTGTAGCGGGATGCTGAAAACATACTAACGACAGCACCGCACCCGCAGTGGTGCCAATCCATAGGGACAACAGCATTGTGAGAAATGTGGCTGCCAAATGCGACGAATAACCCGCCGTACCGCCTCCCTGAGCCTCAATTATTGCATCGTGAAACAGCGACGTTCGTATTGACGATATCACTGCGTATAAATGTGGAAGCTTGTCAGTGCCCACGAAGAACGAGATCGTTTCCCATGCGCAAACCATCACTACAAAAAACAGAACTGTACCATTTAGACGGCGGAGCATGACAAGCCTCTATTTAGAACGTTCGAGAATATCTTTGGCTAGCCGTGCAGAATCGTAGAAATCGTATATTTCGTAGAAGTGTTTCGCGCGGTCATACTGTTCCTTTACCGACTGATTTAATTGTATAATGTTGGACTGTTCTATCTTCGCGAATAAGTCCTTTGATTCCACTTGGAGTTTCTCAAGCTCGTTATATACGTCGTCGGCAAAAATCACATCCTCGACGGTTGGCGGTTTATTCTTGTAGATTCTTTGATCAACAAAGCTCTTCAAAATGCTGCCGTTAACGTACTTGTAAAAGAGAGGGTTGTCATCTGAATGGAACCAAGGCTTCTGGTTCTCAAATGTCACGAATGGATCCAAGTCATCGTAGATGATTTCACCGTCGGCTTCGGTAAATTGTTGCCCGGTGATACGACTCAGATAAGCCATGTGAATTTGCAGGGCTTTTTTGCGGTCCGCCTGCATGAACTTCATGATGCGGTAATTGACGGATGCCAGGCGGAGAATAGATGCGTGCTCGTTCTGGAAGAAATCTTTGGTCGTAGCCCAGCCATTCTGCATAACGCTCGCCAACTCCGGGGAATCTGCGGATGGTCGAGCCAATTTCGCGATGTCAATGGAACTCAGCAGAGGCGTGAAGCCTTCTTTTTGAAGAGTTATACGAGACGGTACGCCCCCGACTTGGAAGTCTGCCTGCTTGTTACGCATCGCATTCACGGTCAGAGGATCATCCAGAACGAGTGGTCGGAAGTCCTCCGGCGTCAACTTTCCTCTTTGGAGCATTAGATCGATAAAGGGTTTGATCGCCGTCTCGGCTGGATATGCGAACACTTTACTTTTAAGTTGTCCGACCGTAGCGGCAATGGCCTCGTCCGGGTTAAGTCCTTCTTTGACGAAATCTGCGTATGATTTGTATCCGGCATTTGGTTGTGCCATTAAAGCGTACCCTTGGAAGAGATCTCCGAACACAAAACTACAGAGATTCGTTGCGTTGTCGTAAGAAGAGAACAGGATGCCAGGAGGACAGGAAACTACATCTCTCGTGTGATTTTTTAGGGAAGGGACAATTTCCTCAACTTTTATTGGTTCATACTGCAAATCGATGCCCACTTCTTTAAACCAGCCTTGTTCCGCTCCAATGATTGCGTAACAATGATCGGCATATGGTAGCATCCCGAATTTTACCGTTTTGATTTGTTCCAGGTCTTTGGTTCCCGTGTTGCTGGATTGCCGCTTGTTACATGATGTGAGAGCAAATAGAACTACTGCAGTGATCACAAAGACCAACTGGACAACTCGATTATAATTTGTTTTCATAATTACATTCTCCGCAAACTGGTTAGACCCATCTTCGCATCCACCGTAAACATGGGCGGACAGCAAAGTACGTCATCCACCCACAACATCCGTACACAAAAGCAAAGACAATCAATTTTCCCATATCAGCATACAGATATGACTGATAAAGCAGGTATCCAATTCCGGACTTTGCCGCCATGTATTCAGCTCCGAGCGAAAATGCCCAACACAAGCCCAGTGTGTTTCTCAAGCCGCCCGCCAATTCTGGTTGCATGGCAGGGAAAATAACTGTTCTGAACATTTGTATTTTTGAAGCACCCATCAAACGTGACTGGTGGACATACTGCGGAGCGATATTCACTACGGCGACGTACGTGCTGGTCGCGATCACCGTGGCAACCGCGAAGGTAATGTAAAGGTAAATCCCAAGTTCTTGTCCACTGAACCAGTAAAGAAACAGCGGGATCAAAGCGAATAGAGGCACGCTTCTGGCCGCGGCAAGCAGAGCCGACGTACCGTGCTTAACGCTTTGAACGTAGTAAATACAAAGTCCAGTGAGAACCCCTAAAATGGAACCTAATATGAAACCGATCACAATTCTCAACAAAGTAACAAGCACGTTTGAGAACAGTACGCGGATAGCAACATTCCAATCCTCTCCTGACACGCCTCCAAAAACGGCCAAACTGGGCAGCGAGTGGACACAAAGAAAGGCTAAATCAGGCATTAATTTCGGCTTGCTCACCCAAAGCGCCAAACCCTCCCACACAACAAGCACGAACAAGATAAACCCAATCCTTAAAAACAATGGTTTGCAAAAGGTTCTTTTTGATGAAACGTCTCGCATTTTATCATCGGTTATTACCAGTAACAATTTGTTCGCGGTAAGCGCCAAATTCCTTAGTGGTACGCATGTGGTCAATCCGTGGTCGAGGCAGATCGATTCGCACCTCGCAGGCAATCACACCTGCTTGCAATCCTATAACGCGGTCTCCCAGAAAAATCGCTTCCTCCAAATCATGTGTAACGAGAACGACGGTAAATCTCTTCTGCAACCAAAGGCGCTGGATTGTGTTTTGAATGCTCCACTTTGTTAGATAATCAAGTTGTGATGTGGGTTCGTCTAAAAGTAAAAGACTTGCTTCTCTTGCAAGGGCCATTCCGATTGCGACTCGACGAGATTCGCCACCTGAAAGCTCCTTGGGATATTTTGAAAGGAATGTCTCTGGAGACAAACCTATCATTTCGCACAGCTGCACAGCCTTTTCTTGTCTAAGATTCCGATCGACGCCTCTTAGTTCCAGTGGGTATGTAAGATTGCGTTGTACAGTCCTCCATGGAAAAATTGTGTTCGCCTGAAATACATATCCAGTTGCCAGCTGAGTATCTAAGCTCGGTAGAACTATTTTGCCTGAGCTTGGATTCTCGATTCCGCCAATTAGATTGAGGACTGTTGTCTTGCCAGCCCCAGAGGGCCCGACAATTGTGAGCAGTTCTCCCTTGCCGATTGACAGATTCAGATTAACCAGGGCTTTGTACGCTCCCCTTCCGCTCGCTATGTACTGCTTCGTTACACATTCAAACTTGATCAAGGTTTCCATTTTGAATCTGATCAGTTCAGTGCTAAATTTGTAGTGTTCTGCTGAACCATACCTAGTGCGAGCTTTTGTAAACAGCACGCGTCGAAATAATTTAGTATTGTACCATGCTTTTCGGCGCCCTCCGCAATTTGGTGAGACCTCTCCTTAACACTTCCCGTGAGAGTCGCTCTTCGAATCGAGCGGCAAAATTGGTCACGGATGTCGTGAAACTCCCTTTTCAAGGCGAACAAATTATTGAAAACCGACAGTGCGGATCCGATCTCTGAGTCCTTGCGCCGTAATGCCTCATCGGAGGACTCCACCTTTGCCTGGAGACCTTCAAATGTGTAGAACTCATAAGAGTCGAGAAATACTTCCTCCAACCGCTCCAATTGCGCTGTGTCGATAAATAGTTCACTAGTGTTTTGTTGCTGGTTCCAGTCCTCGGCGATCCTAGGGAGAATTAGTTGACTTTCATGTACGATCATGTCTGACACTCGATGAGCGACGGATGCCAGCCGGAAGACCATAGCACGTTTTTCTGGACTTCCAATCCATTCGCTTTGCGGGATGCTTATATTCCAACAATTGTAGGTCTTTAACGCCTCTAATCGTTCCTTAATGGGCTTGCACCAATCGTGCCCCCTTTCTGTTAGGAGTCTTTCTAGCATCTTCTGGATTTGCCTGTAGGTCACATAGGTGGGAAACCGCAACATGTTAGCGATGAGTCTTGAGGAAGCTGGTCCGACAAAGAACTCGGCCCTGTCTTGGCCAACAGATCTGAGTTCCTCAACAAAGGCATCACCACTGCTACGAAGTACGTAAAGTTGCTTAATCGAAGGCCCGGGAGCGCGGCTTCGCCGCGCAAGTCCGCTATAGAGATCAGCCAACACATTGACGAAATCGCGGGCCGCAGAGTCTACGACCGCGATCTCTGGTCTCATCCGCATGATAGGATCCATTAGAGCAAGAAAGTTTTTAACCAAGTCACCCTTCAGTTCAAAGGGCTTGAGATTTATGTTTGATCGCCCGACTAATGCAAACCCAGTATAGCTATTTGTGAGAGCTACCTGAGTGGAAACATCTCTGCCTTTTCCAAGAAGGGCTGGCGGAGTAATAACCAAAAATGGCTGGCGCTTCCGGGTAGATGTAAAGAGTTTTGGATAAATCTTTTCGTACTCCCTTTCGGCTGTCTCATACGGGCTAATCCGAATTCTGTGGGGAGAGCAAAAGTGAAGCCTTTGAGCAATCCTGCCAAATGCATGATCAATAATATTTTCAATTAGATTTTGAAGCGTTTGTTCCTTTTGATTAAGAAGGCTTTGGCACAACTCTTCAACCTTACCATTGATTACTTCAAAAGAGTCTTGGGGCAAAAGAACTTTTGTCCGCCTTTCAATCGCTCCTAGCATTCTAGGATCTCTGAAATGCTGTAGGATAATTTCCTTCAAATACTCAAAAAGGGGCTCCCCGAGCTTGCGCAACACAACAACCGCAAGTGCAATGTTCTCGCTATCCATCTTTAGCAAGCTCTGAAGTGTCTTGAATGTGTGTATATCGAAATCTCGCTCAGGAGGCTCTTTGAGCATTGCGAATGTTTCAAATGCTTTCAGTGGCTCCGTTTCTGACAACGCAGCTATTCTTGTGAGTCCGAGGCGGGGATGTGCCTGCACATCAAGCTCATCTAGCCAAAAGCGGGCGGGCAGCTTATCCCTATGAGTAACGAGTGCGAAAGCTGCAGACAAGAGGATGCTATCCGCGATCTTAGGGCTAGGCAGCAACTGATCCGTGATAACATAAGGTTGAACACCCCATCCAGCGAGCCGTGTAATGCGAAGAGTGGCCTCTAGGATGGTTACATTCTTCGGCGAGATATCACGTGCAGATTCAGATGCAAGGCGTGTGCAAGCTTCTTCAATCAGTCGTGCTGAGTGTGCAGACAATACTTGGAAGTCCATTACATAAAAATCCAAAAGTTCATGAAATCCGCAAAGTGGTTTCATCATCTGTGGCCATGGCTGTTGAAGGGCAAGATGTGAAATCAGCATAATCCAATCGTCAAGTCGCAATGATTCAAGAAACTCTTGGAACTGCGTGTCGGAAGGAGTCGAGATGATGTCGTTCCCTACAGTCGGTTTATCCCCAAATTTCTCTTGAAATCTCGTAAAGTAACTGGGTGTAGTCATATTTGTGTAATCTTTACGACGTGGGATAGCTCTATTCTGTCGTGGACCGTCTCTGGCCTTGGACTGCCTCTGTAACTCGTATCAAGGGCGGTCGTTATCGGATTCCTGTGGCGCTTAAATGCTGATTGGTGTGAGCCCAGATGGGTCAATTCATACGGCCAAGGGCGTGTGTATCCGTGGTCGGCATTAAACCTCGCGACTTTAAACCATTGGAACACGGCACCATCTGCACACGTGGGAAAAAGAAGGGCTAAAGTGGGCGGAAATGAGTAAACAAAAAGGAGTATCTGACGCGAGATTCGTCCGGGGTCAAGCCCGAGTTCGACGTGGATTTTGTAACCACGCCATTCACCATCTGCGAACCAAAATGGGTCAGGGTCTGTCGATGTGGCCCAAGTGGCAAAAGCGGCAAATCGAGTCATCCATATTTTGGTTTTCGCATACTGAAACTTGGCTTTGTCTTTCGCCGGAACTAGGCTCTCATCCAAGAGCCAATCGACGAATCGGGCGTTCTCGTTGATGCCAAATTCAGCTTTGAGTCTATTTTCAAATGCCTGTCTCGGGTAGCTAGTGCCGAGCAGGCCGTGCCGAGGGTTAACCCTCAGTTTCTCGCCCTTAAGTACATGAGCTGTATCCTGGCACACGATTTTGTATGAAGTCTCAATCATTGACCAGAATACATCAGGAAGTCCCTTGAGTACATCGCGTCGTCTGCAGGCATCAGGAGGCTGTCCCAAGGTGAGTAGGATGTCTTTCACTTTCAGCAGAAACGCGCGCATGAAGTCTCGCATAGGTCCTTCACGAAAGCGTTCATCGTCGAGGATGTTATCGACAACGTCTCCTCCTTTGCCGTGCTCACGCCAAACAGCTATCAGGCAGTCGAGATCTGTTCTTTCATCCGGGGTTAGTGCGATTTTATTGTATACAGCCATGTGGATTCGCTCCGAATTTAGCAGGCATGTCAGAAATTCATAAAACAAGACCAGCGCGTGCCATCATCTTCCATCGATACCTCCGTAAAGGGATGGTTCGGAAAGATTTCTTTTATTGCTCTCGTTGCGCCCGGACAATGTTCGTGGCCGTAATCGTCAAAGAATAACACGCCCCCTTTATTCATAAGTCGCGGGACCTGTTGAGCGCAAAACTTCACCGGCAGGTACAGGTCACAGTCAATGTGAACGAACGAAAATTTTGGAAGTTCCAGCGTCGGCCAAATATCCTCCACCCTGCCTTTATGGAGTTGAATCCGATCGAACAAGCCCGTTGTTATGAGAAAGCGCTCCAGTTCCCCGAAATCCACGTCACTGTATTTGCCTTTCGGGTGGACGGGATGGCCATCAGTGTACGGGTGACCAGTAAAGGTGTCGATCCCGTAAGCTCCGTATCTTTCGCAGGTGGGGTTCTCGTTTAGTGCGCGTGCGAGCGGCAACAGCGAACCTGCCTTGTAAACGCCAACTTCGAGCACGTTCCCAGGCACCTCAGCGAGTGTCCGCTCGGCCAGGGCCTCGATGTAATCGAGCCTGTTGGCGGGAATCACGGATTGCCCGTATGGAACGGATTCTACCGGTGAATTGACGCAAATATAACCCACAAGCCAATTGGAACCACTTTCCTTGGCGGATTTTAAGGTCGGACGGGCCTTATTCCAAGAATAATATGAATTCAAAAAAGCCCGGGCATACTGGAAGAAAACGCACGAATTGTTGTGGCCGCCGCCCAATCCACATGCGAAGCCAAATCCGTAAACAAAAATGGCAGGGACTTTCTGCTGCGCCCCGTGTCTTGATTCAGAATTCCACGTCCCGGCATTTTTCGTCCAGGGCGGCGGTGATGCGACGGACTTGGGCGGGGTTCAAGTTTTCGTCCTGCCGACGCAAGAAGCCAGCGAGACAGGCGGCGTTCATGGCCTTGACATTGAAATTGCCTTTACCCTGCTCCACGAACCAGCCCGGTAGAACGACCAACGGGCGTTTCGCTCGGCCTGGGGAACGGCGTCGGCGTCGTAGCCGGCAGGGAATTGAAGGGTTTTGCCGTCGTAAATGACAACGTGCTCCGGCGCCCGTTGCGGCTGGAACGGCGGCGGCGAGCCTTGGTTCCAATCACCGTCACCGGGTAAATCGTGAAAGGCGCGAAAGCGGGAGTCTGCAACTTTGTGCAACACTTCGGCAACGGCCTGTTCGCCGCGCATGCCGAGTCGGATGTTCTGCGCTTCCCGAAAAAGGCGGAAAGCCCGGATCGTGGTCCACACCCCGGCAACGGAAAATCCCACAAGCAGCACGACAGCGAGAACGAGCCATAAAACCGGAGCGTGTGCGGCCAGCAATTGAACCGTGGCAATAAACCGCGCGTTGGTCACGACGGGCTTAGTCAGTGCTTTCGGTAGCAAAAAACTCAGCCGTCTTCAAAAGAAAGTCTGGCTTCAACGAGGAAGCTAAACTCAATTTATGAATCCCTTCCAGTTTTTCGGTCAATTTACCAAAACCGAGAAAGCCGCAAATTTCTGCCAGAGGTTTTTCTTTCAAAGAAAAGGTCGGGCGCAAAATTTCCTGTTTAACTTTTTCGCGTCGCTCGTCGGGAGCAACGAGGAAAAGATTGATTTCAAGATTTGGCTGAAGCGCCAGCAAATCGCTCATACGAAGCAGGCCGGAGTAAACGCTCGTGGTGCATTCAACTTCGAAGGCAGCAACAATAGAATTCCCTTTGAGCCAGAGCACGTCAATCAATTCAATTGTGCGGTTTGTGGCTTCGTTGAATTGCGTGGGTAATTCGTCAATGACTTGCGGGAGTTCGCCAAGAGTCTTGCTATTCCAAATACGAGAGCGGTCGTTGCGCGCGACCCAAATGTCGAATCCCATTTCAGCGCCAAGAGCCATCAGATGATACTGAATCTCTGTGTGACGAGTGGTCGCAGTTCGAGTTTCATCCTTGTTGATTAGTTCTGGCTGCTCAAAGTCTTCGGCGTCCTCTTTTTCCGGCACTGACACGACGGTCGAGATTGTCTCCTTTCCTTTTTTACGTTCCGCCTTGAAGAATGGTTTTCGAGCCAGTTTTTTGGGGTCCACCCGCCTAAAAACCGGAGACCGTTCCGCATCGCGAAGAAGACGGAGAATGAGATCGCCATCCCCTTTTGCCTTGAACCTTGACAGGCTTCCTCGAACAAAGCCCTTGAATTTCCCGCTGTCAGCTTCGGTTTGGTAAAAACAAACTTTTCCTTGAAGCTCCTTCATTGGAATGCCGTTAGAAGGAGAAAGCATAACAATTGGTTTTACTTTCAAGCGAGAGGGAAACTCAGCGTCCTTCCAAATCCGTGTTTTATTATCGCTCTGGCCAACCACCTCAAGCGCACCAACCCAATGCATAACTCCGGTCAAATAGCAGAGGAGAATATCTCCTGGCTGAATCTTCTGTACCGTTTTCCGCATCCGGAAACTGAATCCAGAGACGGATGCACCCGCCTTCTGGAATTCATCCCAAGTGGTTCCTGTGAAGAGGTCGATCCAGTAGTTCATTTTGCCTAAGCTATCAAAACGCAACAAACCTGCCAAGACCAAGGCGCAGAGCCCTTCTGCAACACCAACAAGAGAGTGGTCCGGACGGTTTGCGATTCGGGCCGCATGCGGAGCGGTATTTGAAATTTGAGGACAGGTGACACTACGACCAAGGATGGAATACATCAATAAAACCAAGCGTTTCGTGGAATAATAGAATGAACTCAGAAGATTCGCGGTCGGTACCGCTTGCGTAAGCTTGGGGGTAAGAATCCATGATTTTTGATGCTTCTTTTCGAAAATTTGGTCATATTCATTTCTTGTGGACGACGCATTTGACACAATTAAAAATCAGCGCGTCAGGGCCGAGAGTGCTAGCGATACCGATTTCCCGAGCCGGTATATTTGTCCGCTCTGCCAAACGGAGGTTGTCTACGCGTCAGGACCATTCGTTTCATCCCACTTCCGGCACAGGCGTGGCACGGACCACGAAGAATGTGAGCGATATTGCAAGAATTTCCAAACTCAGGTCCCGCTTTCGCATCATGAATACGAACACCTTGATGCAGTGCTCGTTGCGAAACAGTCCCCCGCAGGGGACAAGACTTTCGTGTCATTCGCGGTCAGGTTCCGTCCGGCTTATGCGGTCGACTTTGTGCATTTCGTCTCGGGAACGACCTCAATCCCCTACACGATTCACTCCAACTTGCGGCAACAGTACTTCCGAATCACCACGCCAGAAGAGAATTACATCGTAAAAGCGACCCGACCGGGCGCGCCCCATGAAGTACATATTGTCGAGGGCTTTGGCGAAAGAGCAGCGATCTTCCGCGCATCTGAGCGCGAGGCGGTGCGCATTCCCAACCACCGTCTTTTGAAACCAGGAGAGTACGTGGTTATTAGCAAAAAGTTCCTGCAACCTCATTTCGACGTCCCGCTGGAAGCCCGATCCCTAAAGACCATACCCGGCCTCCACGCTACGTTTATTCGCATCCCGGAAGATCCAAGTTGGCGAGTGCGCGAAAACCTACGCTCACTCCTGCAATTCGAGACGGCATCACGAGTTGCTGACTACGCCTTTCTCACTCCTATGGACGTTTCAGAATTGGCGCCAGATTGCTGGGAAGCAGGTCAAGATGCTGATGTGGCCATCCTGATTCGGCTCTCGAAACATCTTTCACCTAGGCCTAGCCGACTGCTGGTACAGAAGAGGGTCACAGGCCATCTCTCCAGCGACTACCTGCCCTTGAGTACCAACCTCGACGATTGTGTAATCCAGGCCAAACCCGGTTCACAGCGGCCGGATCTTTACCGAATTGGCCTCGCGGATCCCATTCGATTCCTTTTTGAAATCAGTTTCACCGCTGAACTCTCGGAGCCTCAGTGTGCAAGGATTACTTTTCAATTCTCTTCTAAGTCAAAAACACGGCCTCGTTTGACTTGGACTTCCCATGAACTGCCGACAGCGCTGATGGATGCAAGCCGTGGCTCCGCAACTCTGCTTTCCATAACCAAACCGAAGTCGGTTCAAATTGGCTTGAGTGACCGTAGCGGCCAGCGAATCATGATTCCGGAGACGTCACCAGTGCAGAAACTGCTTTCCTTCCTACAACGGGCTCACTTTCCATGCGTCCTGTCTGCCACTGGATATCCGAATGTTACTTTGCGACGGGAAAAACCGGTGAGTCAACGACTTATGGCCCCAATGCACACACCCGATGCTGCCCCTCGCTCAAGGCACCATGCTCGATTGTTGGGCGCTTTCAATCGTGGTCGCGTTTCTCCATACTCAATTCGTTCCATCGCGTTATGAGTGAAATCCGAAAAGTAATAGGGGTCTTCGAAAACCTTGTGGTAAAGAAGGACGGAATCGCATTTCCATCGGTGCGCGTGTGGATTCGAGGTATCAACGATTATGAAACGCGCGGTCTTGACAAGTTCTTCCCAGAGCGCGGAACGGTCTTCTTGCATGTTTCTTCGTGCGAAAACCAGCATCCCCAAAGAAACCAAGTTGGTCTTTTTAACTGCGGTGAATCGCCTGGCCAGACTGCTGAATGGGAAGTGCGAACAACATCACGGCATCTTGCAAAGGTGATCGACTGCCCGGTTTGGGAGCACGAGCCAGAACAACTGGCGTTCTGGGAGTGGCTGGTTAGTTACAAGGATGCAGTTCCATGCAATATCCTGTTAAACCAAGGAACCGCTTTCGTGCGGCGAGGGAAGCGTGAGCTTGTCGGTCCTTTTGGAGTTTTGCCTGAAGGCAAACTTGTTGTTCGGGAGCAAACACTTCTTTTTGAGGGGATTGACGTCATCGGGGTTGAGATTGCTGGCCGGCGGTATTCATTCATTGACGCCGAACTTCTGCCAAAGGGCAAACCCCTCGTGCTTGATCCCAAAGAAGCAATTCATCGTCGTTTGAAACTGGCGAATCGGACCGGTAGCCTTGCGTGGCTATCGCGTGCCAAAATCCAGGAACTCTCAACGGCATTGGCAGGTGTAACCGTCGTTGACGGCTCAGAATGGGTAATGGAGAATCTCCCACGTGCGCTAGAAGTCCTTAGTTCTTCTGGGAATCTCGACGCGAAGGTGGCTGAGGCAATTCTTCAGATTAAGGTTGTGGAGGAAGCCTTAGAGGCGGCGTGGAAACGCAAACATGCTGACGCCATCAGCCGGGCCGAAGAAGAGATTGGGCGGCTAAAGAAGATCGCGACCGAAATCAAGGCGTCCATAGAAGGCTTGCACGCTGATGTTGGCCATCTGCAAAAAGAAAAGGCTAAGCTTGGAATTATTCTATCGGAGTTGAACGGAAAAATTGAGGAAGCAAAGGCTGAAGCGAAGAATGTTTTTGATGCTGAACTAAAACGGCTCGCTCAGTCCCCGGCAAGCATGGCCCTGTTAGCGGTATGGAGTGGTTCCGGCAATAAAGCGGCTGAACGTACACAACCTTTGATAAAGTTCCAGCGTTTGGGCGCTGATCGACAACAGGCAGCAAACCTCTTGGCGGCGCTGTTTAACAACCTTAAAGGGTGCTGTCTTTCACCGAGTAGTGCGACTGAAGTTGCGGCTGTATGCGGCGCGACACTTGTGGCTGGACAATCCATTTCGTTCAGATCGCTCTTCTCTGATTTGCTCGCTGAAGCTGTGGCGAGTGCGTTGGGCCAACCACTCACTGTATGGGCAGATGTGCCAGCGGGCTTACTCGACCCAATCGATTGGGACTCCGTTCTTCCTGCCGACCAAAAGGGATGCCCAATTATTCTTCAAGCCGCGAACCGGTCTGACATCCCACTCGTCCTTGGTTCACTGCGTTCATCATTTCTACGACAGGCCCTTGGTTATCAGAAGCCCAGCGGTGTGGTACTTTTGACGCTTGAAGCCAATGAGGAAATGCAGGTGCAAGCGGATTTCCATTTTGGCCCGTTAATTGATGACCGAGTGCTCAGTTTCAACCCCGTGAAAGCTGCTACAACTGTGTGTGCATTCAAAGAGTATGCAAGAGATTTGCCCGAGGTCGCACCAGTGTCGGCTGAGGAGTTCGCTGAGATCGGCGAAGACGTGCTCCGTCTACCATTATTCACGACGTCGGCTCAACAAGTTGTATTTCGAAGGTCGTATGGTGCTTTGCGAAAACTTTGGGATAAGCCCGCAGATATCCCGCGGCTCTTCTTCAAATACTGGTGCTTGCCACGTCTTTCATCGGATGACGTGAGAAGAATTTTGGAGGCACGCAAAGAGGTTTGGGGGCAGGACAAGAGCCTTACCGAGTTAGGTCAATCATTGATTGGCAATGAGTAAGCTCGCAATATTACCCAACCGGGCTGGCCTATTCATTTCAGATGCCTATCGAGACTGGCAGCCTACTCAAGTGTGGTTGGCTGAAGTGACTCGCACGGTAGCAACCCGGTTGTTTGCTCAAACGAGCGCTGAAAGCGGCGAAAACACTGACATGACGCCGGTTGCGGTCCACAAGAGCGCGATCACAGGCCAAGTATCCAAGACTTTCGGTGTACTCCTCGGTGAAAGCGCACCGCATTTGTCTGCTTCTTGGGTCGTCGAGCTTCTCCTACAGTTAGAAGACCTGGCACACATCGGTCAGGGATATTACCTGCCCCGTGAATCCAGAGTCGTTCGGCTGGCGCATGGCTGGGGGCGCATCGCTGGCGGATTGCCACTCGATTTAAGCGAGCATCCAGATGGAGGCATTGAAGCTGTGCAAAGCGGAACGATTGGTCGTTTGGTGAAACTCGCGAAGAATTTTTCTCCGCACGATTACGGCACCGAATATTCGGAGGTTTTCGAATGGATGGCACGAAGCGGTGACCAAGTCTTCTCAGACTTGTGCGAGAGATTGCCAGAACGGAGCGTATCCCGGCCTCCGGAGGACGCGACAGTTTATTACAACACTCAATTTCAACGGGCACGCACACGAGGTGAAAGGTGGCAGAACAGGATTCCAAACGGGGCATTTGTCGTTGCCAGGACTGGTGGTCTTCCGACGCACTATTATGTATATGTTCCAAAGGAGGGGCATCGCGGGAAACTATGGTTCGAGGTCGGCCATGAAGAGGCCAGAAAGTGGGTTTTGCTCGCCGAAAAGGCCGCGGGCGCAACAAATCTCATTCACGGAAATGACAACAATAACGGGGTTGGCTTTTTCTTGCCTGATATGCTTCCGGGGGCCTGGACAGCAGCCATTTTTGCGTGTGCTTCAACTATTTTTCCCGCCGATAAGGGCTCGATGCTGGAGATACAACCAGAAGCACGGGGTTTGCTGGAGATTCTGCTTCGCGGCGCAAACATTCAACTGATATGAGCGAGCAACAAACAATTCAAAGTGTGATTCAGTGGCTTGGTGATGATCTTCGGGCCTATTTGGAAGCACAATATCACGTGCGCGATGAGTCTGTTCTGCACGAACGAAAGTTGTTGCTAAAAGACGGAGTGACAATCGCGCAGAGCCCATTCCTAGAAGCGACACCGACCTATGTGCTTACTGATGAATATGCGAAGCTCGATCTGCCACCTGTTACGAAGAGCCTTTTGAGTGAGTTGGCTGGGATCGCGAAGAGTGGAATTTATACCAGGCCTTACGGGCATCAGGCCCTTGCTCTTAAGGCGTTTCTGAAGGAGCAACGGGACGTCTTGGCGGCCACGGGCACAGGCTCTGGAAAAACCGAAATCTTCCTCTTATCGATTCTCGGTAGTCTCGCTGAAGAATGTGCTCTTGGTGAAAATGTGACCAAACTTACGGGGTGCAGAGCGTTGATACTCTATCCGATGAACGCACTGGTTTCTGACCAGCTGGCGCGCATGCGCCGGGTTCTCGGCAACAAGGAAGTGGCCTCCTTGTTGCACAAGAAGCGAGGCAGACACGTCCGGTTCGGCATGTATACAAGCCGAACGCCATTCCCCGGCAATATCATCTCCGATCTGAACAAGGGGCGATGCCGCGAACTTTTACATAATTTTTACCGACCAATCCTCGAAAATGAAAAACTTCTTACTCAGTTGAAAGCACGCGGAAAGTGGCCTGCCAAAGATATTTCACGCTTCTTTGGAGACGATGGCGCGCGTTGGGAGAACCGGTTGAAGACATCGGAGGGTGACGTTGAATTGCTGATGCGCCACGAAATCCAGACGGCGTGCCCGGATATTCTCATCACGAACTACTCGATGCTTGAATACATGATGCTCCGGCCCATTGAACGGAGTATTTTCCAGCAAACAGCGCGGTGGCTTGAGAATAAGGGCACATTTCTTACGATTGTGCTCGATGAAGCGCACATGTATCGCGGCGCAACAGGTGCCGAGGTCGCATTCCTGCTTCGGAGATTGTTCGCGCGTTTAGGGGTCAAGCGCGACCGAGTGCGGTTTATCATGACGACTGCTAGCGTTGGCGGAACTGCAGCCGACGAAGCAGCAGCTCGGGACTTTGCCTGCGACCTGACCGGGCTTCCGAGGACAAAACGAAAGGAGATTGAGTTCATTCGCGGAACACCGGAGAGGTGGGCCGGACCAGTTCCCGCAACCCGTGAGCAGGCCACAGTCCTCTCACAGTTCGACGGCGACGGATTTGCCTCGCAGATGCATGATGCGGCGAAGGCTGCGGCGGCTCTGAATGAATTGGGACAGAAGCTGAGATGGTCTCCAGTTTCAAGCACTAACCCTGCAAATGACCTTTACTCTGTTGTGTCACAGTTCAGTCCGGCCAAGATGCTGGTAACAGAGGTTAGCGGAAAGGCACTCGTGCTCGACAGTGTGGCACTGAAGATATTTCCTGACGTTCCAGACGAAGTAGTGCGCGCGCGAGCGTTGGATGCTTTATTGCGCATTTGTAATTTTGCGCGCGATAGCAAAACCGAAAGAGTATTTCTACCGGCACGGCTGCATCTGTTCTTTAGAGGCCTGTCCGGTCTCTACGGATGTGTAAATCCAAAATGCTCTGCGAAGCGAGACCCCACGAAGACAACGCTCCTTGGTAAACTTTTCCCTGAACCTCGGGTATCGTGTGAATGCGGCGCGCGCGTCTTCGAACTTCTGACCCACCGCGATTGTGGTGCTGTGTTTCTGAAGGGCTACGTCCCAAGGGAGCAGAGACCGACCTTCTTATGGCACGAGCCGACAACAGGTATCGGTGACGAATCGTCCGGCGCGGAACTCTCCCTTCAGGAGATGCAATTGCTCGTTACACCGGAGGCGTCGAATCTTCCAAAACAGCCAGGCTGGCTGAATATAACTTCCGGGCAGCTTTCGTGGACGGAGCCAGAAGAAAAGAATGATTGGCTTTCGGTTTATGTCCCCGACAGTTCGACCGCAATGACAGCGGACATCTCGCATGTGTTCAATACATGTCCGCAGTGCGGAGCTAGAACACGCAACGGGCCAAATGAGCCGAGCCGAATCATGGATCTTCGGACAAAAGGTGAGCAACCGTTTGGTCAGTTGGTGAAGCGCCAACTCTTTTCCCAAGCTGCTGACGGTTCAAAAAGCGCGGACGACTTTCCCAACCAGGGAAGAAAAGTTCTTATCTTCTCGGATGGACGACAGAAAGCAGCCCGCCTTGCGAAAGCGATTCCGGACGAAGTGGAAGCTGATGCTTTTAGAGAATTGCTCGCACGCGGCTACTCCAAACTGGAAACCGGCCGGCGTGAACGCCTCCAACTGCAGAAGGCTTACGCACCGTTCATCGCTGCTTGCGCCGAAGCCAAAGTCAGCCCTTTTTCCGGGAATGATGCACAGCAGGCGAGAGACGATGTTCGGTCATTTCGAGAAGTCTTCGGAGAAGACCTTGACGCCTACATCGAGGAGTGCCCGCCAACTTCGCCCCTCGCGTTTCGAACACAACTTTATCGCCAAGCCTGCGGAGGGCTTTATTCCATGCGCTTTATTTGTGCGGGTTGGCTCGCGCCTTCGCCGCTATACCTAAAGCCCATCACAGACAAGTTCCCAGAGGGGAAGCGCAAGGCAGTGGAAGAAGTTGCACTGACATGGGTGCAATGGTTGGCTTGGGATTCAGCAATTGATTATACCTTTGATCGACGTTTAAGGGCGGAGATTGCTGGGTTTGATAAGCCCAGTTGGGCTCACAAGGGAACTTTTCGAAAGGAAATTGCCGATGTGCTAAATGGGGGCGGGCTGAATCCGGGAGAAATTGAGAAGACACTCCAAGAATCGTTCACTTTTTTCAAACAAGATGAGGGTGGTTTTTACCTCAAACCGGAGAGGCTTGTTTTAAAAATTGCGCTAGATCATAAGTGGTTTCGTTGTCGCTCATGTTTTACGGACTCCCCATATCGGTTGCTCGGTTGTTGTCCGCGTTGCGGAGGCGCTGAGGTGGCTGAATTCGATCCCAACACTGATCCCTACGTGCAAAGCAGAAAAGGCTATTGGCGTAATCCGGTCAAAGCCGCATATGACGGATTGAGGATGCCTCGGCTGCTTTCGGCGGAGGAGCACACCGCTCAACTTTCTCACAAAGAGGCGACGAGTGGATGGGTAAAGACGGAAGAATACGAACTGCGATTCCAAGACGTGCTCGCCGATCCGAAGAATAAGCCTGCGGTTGATGTCCTGAGTTGCACGACAACGATGGAAGTCGGCATCGACATTGGATCGCTCGTTGCGGTCGGGCTAAGGAACGTTCCCCCTCAACGTGAGAACTACCAGCAACGGGCAGGACGCGCCGGCCGTCGGGGTTCTGCCATTTCAACCGTGGTCACCTATTGCCAAGGGGGCGCGCATGACAATCATTACTTCTCTCACGTTGATGAGATCGCCGCCGGCGCGCCACGAAAGCTTGCGGTCAAGGTAGACAACGCCAAAATTGCGAGGCGACACGTGAAGTCGTTTCTACTCCAAGAGTTTTTTGGCGAACGCGAGGGGGCAACTTCTCCAGACATCCTGAGCAGTTTGGGAACATTACAGGGATTCTTCGAAGAAACTGGGGAAGGTTCGCTTGCGGATTTTCGCAAATGGATGGAGCAAAAAGTTGCTGCGGGTATCGGGGCAAAGGTGAAATCTTGGGTCGGCAGCCAATTGGAGGACGTGAATGATGTGGCGGCTTGGGCGACCGCGGAGGCCAAGGATTTTGTCGCCAAGCTTGAGAGTTTGAAGCCGAAGGTGCAGGAAATGATTGCCCGCGAGTCCGGCATGAACGATTCCGAGCGCACAAAGCTTTTGGAGTTCCTTTTGTCTGAGGCGATTCTTCCGACCTACGCCTTCCCGACCGACTTGACAACCTTCCGTGTCGAGGAATGGGATGCCGAAATGCGCAATCTTGTCGCACGCTATGCTCCGCAACAAGCGGTCGCGCGTGCTCTCTCGGAATATGCACCAGGACGTTTGCTCACAATCGACAAGAGAACATACAAGTCAGCGGCAGTAACGGCCAACGTGTCGCTTACGGAAGCACAACGCGCACGGCCACTTTTCACAAACCCGCATCGAAAACCGTATGTTTTCTGTGACCAAAAACAGTGCTGTTACGTCGAAGATGTCGGAGATCAGAACGCATCAACTCGTGAGAATGCGGATTGCCCGCTGTGCGGCATTGGGAAGCTGCGTGTCGTCGAAATGATCACACCTGAAGTGTTCTTGCCCGAAGATGGGCGCGAAGTATCCGCGTTGGATGATGACGCCGATTACTCCTACGCCACACCAGCGCAATTTCCTGTCCCGTTGCATAATGACGGCGATAAACAGCAACTCGTGCGTAAGTTGAGCGAGCGACTGGAAGTCTTTCGCCGAGCTGATGCGCAATTGGTCGTCGTAAACAAGGGTGACCCGGACGACCAATCAGGGTTCTGTGTTTGTGACGCATGCGGGCGAGCCACGCTCGCAAAAATTGGAGCCCCGTCGGCGTCGCATAACACTCCCTATAAGATTCTAGCTCCAAATCGCAGTCATGCGAAAACCAAGCGCTGCGACGGGGAGATTAAGGGACCGGTGTTTCTCGGACACCGCTTTGTGACCGACCTTGTAATCCTCCGGATTCAAATCACGCCGCCGCTGTGCCAAGCGCCGCGGGCGATGGGGGCCGAATATTGCGCCCTACAGGATGCTTTGCAGACTTTAGCCGACGCGCTTCCTCTTGCGGCCGGTAGAATGTTCGATGTGGACTTCACGGAGTTCAGCGCCGGCTACCGGCTGATCAATCAAAACGGTGATGGAGCTTCAATCGCAGCCGAAATCTATATGTTCGACACGTTGTCTGGCGGCGCGGGTTACTCAGAGCGGGTTGGTGATGCAATGGAGGAACTGCTGCGTGATTACGTCCGGGATGTGCTTGCGTGCGACGATGAGCATGGTGAAGGGTGTGATCGCTCTTGTTACCGCTGCTTGAGGCACTACTACAACCAGTTTTATCATTCGAGGCTCGACCGCCATCTTGCGTTGGACCTCCTCGCGCTGATTCTCAACGGGACAACGCCGCAGGACTCCCCAATCGGCGAGCAGGAAAAAATGCTGCAAGGATTGCGGACGATGCTTGAACTTGATGGCATCACTGCCCAAACGGGCGGCGCGATTGCCGGCGTCCGCGTTCCGCTGATTGCCAAACACAAGGGGCGAAGCGTCGCGGTGTGCGTGACGCATTCCTTGATCGCGGAACAGTATCGGACAGGGCTGGTTGATGACCTCGACGGCAGTTCCATGCCTTTGCGTCCCCTGAATGCATATCAACTCACACGGAACCTGCCGTCGTGTCATCTTGCTATCAGAAAATGTCTAGGCCTCCAACGTTCGTAATCGGCGAGTTCGAGATCCGGCCGGAGTCTCCGAAGACATGGTCTTTCTCCGCGCTCAGAGGATTCGAGGCGTGCCCGATGCAATGGGCATTGTCTCGCACGGTGATTCCATGCTTCGGTAGCCTTATTCCTCAAAAACCGAACAGAAGCAGTGTCGAAGGGACGCTTCTTCACGAATTGTTCGAATGCTTCGAGCGCCAAACAAGGAATTCCAACACTGAAATGTTTCGTCCGCGCCGGACCTTGCTGGGACTTGTAGCAGCATGGGCCAAGAGAAACGCAAGTAATCCGCGAATTGACAGCCAGGCGCTGGCAGGACAGGTGCGAATCGAAGAGATTCTGAGAGCATTCGGCGAGGCATGTTCCCATGTCAAAAGGGAGGAACGTCAATCAAATGTCGGCACAGAATCGGTCGGTAATCGCGCGGGGTTCTTCAACGGCGCCGAAAGTTGGCTGCGTGATCTGGAATCAAAGTTGTGCGGACGCGCGGATTTCATCTCGTCGGGTGAGATTGTTGATTTCAAGAGCGGAGAACGACACGACCATCATGCCGAACAAATTACCTTCTACGGCGCACTCTATCTGGCGCTGACAGGGCGGACACCAACTGCCCTGCGGTTGGTTTACACCGCAACCAACGAGATTCTTGACGTTCCAGTTCCGGTGTTGAGCGAACTCAAATCCTCGCTCGCCGGAATGCGTCGCCGGGCAGTCTTAGCTGACCAGCAAGTGTCGGCTGGCGAATTGCCGGCGAAGCCAGAGCCAGCGAAATGCGCGTGTTGCCACGTCCGAGGACTTTGCGACAAGTATTGGCAATCACTCTCCGGCAGCGGGCAAGGTGAGAACTACCTGCAAGCGTCAGTTGTCGATTATGCTCCAACGACCGCGGCCACGATTGAGCCGTCGGCACTTGGGGTTTACGTCAGAGACATAGTCTTAGGTGTTCCATCGGCGCTGCATCTTCCGCAAGAAGTTGCAAACAAAGTGGGCGAGCGTGTCGGACGGATGCGTATTCTTGCACTCAGGGCGAATACCGCGGCGGAGGGCGTGCGCTTTGCATTCACCCGGAACAGCGAGGTTTTCGTTAGTTGAGCGAGGTTTTCGATCAAAGCAGGGCAGTGATTTATTCATCGCTGTTTTGCTTTAAGCCGCTTTTAATTGGTTTTTACTGGTTTTGTTGGACAGGTTCTGGCAAAGCTAAACACACTTTTGAAAATCGGCTTGAGGTGACCAAGCCGAAACTAAATCGCATAATATATGAAAGAGCGATGGCTGTCGGTCGAAGAGATTGCTGCTCACCTGGGCGTCAATCCAGATACTATTTACAAATGGATCAAGAGAAGAAAACTGCCAGGGCATAAGGTCGGGCGACTTTGGAAGTTCATGGCATCAGAGGTTGACGAATGGGTGCGTGCAGGCGTGGCGAATGAGAGCCGACGCGGCGGTGGGTAAGGAACATATGGAGGAGTAAGCATGCTTTCACACAATGGCAATTCGCTCGTTCTACCAGCACAGTTCATCCAAGCCATCCGAGATGCTGGTTACAAAAGTCTCGGATCGGCCTTAGCCGAACTGGTGGACAACGCCTTTGAAGCAAAAGCCAGTGAGGTTTCGGTGACCATTAACTTTACCAACAAAAACGGGAATCCCGATCTGAATGTCGTCATCGCCGACAATGGTGCGGGTATGGACGTCCGAACGCTAGAGCACTCGTTGCAATTCGGATGGAGTTCCCGGTTTAACCGGCGCGACAGCGTTGGGCGTTATGGGATGGGCTTGCCCAACGCCTCGCTGAGTCATGCACGCCGTGTGGAGGTCTGGACTTCGACCGACGGAAAGTGCGCGCACCGTACGCATCTTGACGTTGACGAGATCGTGGGTGGTAAATCAGAAGCGATTCTCCCTGCCATCAGCACTCCCTACGCAGAATTCAGCAAGCTGAGTCCATTTGCGAAAGGAACAGCAGTTGTATGGAAGAAATGCGATCGGATCAAAACCCGAAGGATTGAAATTTTGTCGAGGAAACTCCGGGTAGAATTGGGATGCCTGTTCCGTTACCAGTTGTGGTCAGGCCGGACAATTGCGGTAAGCGGAAAAAACGTCGTGCCCTTCGATCCGCTGTTTGATCGCAGGGGGGCGAACCTCTCAGGAGCGAAAGCCTTCGGCCCTGAGCTTTCATACGAAATCGAAATTCCGGAGGGTCGGGGGAAAACTTCGGTCGTGAAGGTGCGGTTCACGGAATTACCGGTGGATGCTTGGCATTCACTGTCCAATGAAGAAAAGAACCAGTACGGGATTGCAAAGCGAGCTGGTGTTTCGGTTGTGCGAACTGGCCGCGAAATAGATCGTGGCTGGTTCTTTATGGGGCAGAAGCGCCGCGAGAATTACGATGATTGGTGGCGATGTGAGGTTCAATTCGATCCTGAATTGGACGAGTTGTTCGGAGTGACTCACACTAAGCAGGAAATCCATCCAACAGAACATTTGTCCTCAATCCTTACCCCGGACATTGAACGTACAGCGCGCGAACTGAACGGACGAGTTCGGAAAGCATTCATTGCGGTGAAGGCTGCAGGCCACATCCAGCGCGAGTCTGAGCGCGTTGCGGCACGTTTCGACAATCTGATCGAACCACCCGCGCAGGCCAGGCGGGCGAATAAAAAAAACGCCGCACTACGACGTGGAGAACGCGGGCGTGTTGGTGGACTCGAATATCGTCTTCAGATGGAAAAGCTGGATCAACTGGCCTTTTACATCCCGACCTTGGAGGGAGCGCGGCTGACCGTCGTGTTGAATGAACAACATCCATTTGTTAGGCACGCTTACGCGGCAGCGCTGATGAAAGGCGGAGAAGCGTCGGACGCGGCACAACGCAACCTGGAATTGATGATCCTCGCCGCTGCGCGGGCGGAGATTTTCCTGGCGAGGGACAAACGAACACGCAATTGGACGCAACAATTTCGCAAATCATGGAGCAACATTCTAGCAACCTTTCTAAGTTGAGCGGGCGGGAAGTCCTCTTAGAGCCAAGGCTCAAGGGGAAGGACGACGCGTTCCGCAAGTTCTGTCGGCAACTAGCCAAAAAACTTGGCGCGGCGGGCGATGAAACCCGGCCCGATGTTATCGTACAGGCGCGTGAAGATGTTCAGGCCCTAGTCGCTGGGCCGGCCTCGAACGCTGATCTCGCCTTGCAGTTCTGTTCGAGCGTGGTCGTGGATGTCGTGGCGCAAGGTTGGGCGCTAAAGCCGGGGCGCACGAAGATACTGCTGCAATCACCGAAAACCGAGGGTGTGACTTCGCTGGAAATCAAGCAGCGCATTCGTGCGGGGCATCTACTCGAACGAGACGCCCAATTGCGCGAAGGCTCAGTAACGGAATTCATCAGGAACATGGAACAGCGACGGCTTGGCCCATCGGGTTGGGTTTCGATTTTTTCCCTTATGCGAGACGGACGGGAACTAGCCAGTAAACTACACGCCGCAAGCGAAGAAACGGATGCGATGAAGCGTGCTGAAATGCTGACATCCGCCGTATCACCATATGTCCAAGCTGTTGAGACAGGCGCCATTTGTTCTTTGACGGGACTCAGGCTGACGGACATCTGGCGTTATTTTCGGCATACTTGGGTGAGCACCTACAAGTCGCTGCCGGGGCGTTCGATGATGCTCTTGGTGCGTGACGCCGCCGCGCCAAATCACCCCGTAATTGGCATTGCTGCGTTGGGCAGTTCAATGGCGCAACAATCTTTGCGCGATCAATGGATCGGCTGGGATTCCGAAACCTTCCTGAAGAAGCTGCACGAAAAACCCACTGCAAAGTGGTGTCGCTGGGTTCATGAATCGGTCGAGCGGCTGCTCGACAGCATTTACCGGAAGGACCTGGTCTCGGACGTTATCATTCAGCGACAACACTTGCGAAAGCCCACGCAAGAAGTCATCGAGAAATTGCTCAAAGAGGCTGGCCGATCTGCAAAGGCACACTACATGGATGCCGGCGCGGCTGATCACAAGCGCAACTCCACCGGCGGTGCTGATGGCGGGGTTGATTGGGTAAAACAGGCGGTTACGCCTCTCTTTCGAGCAAAGCGCGCGAAGACGTTGGCGCTGCTACTCGGCATCCGTCGGAGTTTGCGCAACGCTGGATTGTCCAATGAATCGGCGGCGGCGTTAAAAAAAGCGTTAGCGAACTCACAAGGGCGGCACGCAGTTCGACAGTTGGTGCGACTGGTCAAAGCAGAGCACGTCGGCGTGGACATGATGGACATCATCATCTGCGGTGCAGTTGCACCCTATAACACTCTGCTTGGCGGCAAGCTCGTGTGCATGATGCTAACAAGTCCCGAGGTTGTGAAATTCTACCGGGCTCGCTACGGGGAGCAGCCCAGCATCATCGCCTCCTCGATGAAGGGTGAAGCCGTCGTGCGCGAGCCGAATCTGGTACTGCTCGCCACGACAAGCCTCTACGGTATGGGGTCAAGCCAGTACAATCGAGTGCGTGTGCCTGTGCCTGAGGTTGGCGGCAAAGGTGAGGCAGTTTTGGAATACATCGAACTTGGTATGAGCAAGGGATACGGCTCTTACCACTTTAGCAAGGCGTCCATTGATTATCTGGAAACGTTGCTTCCACGGGGGGGCGCGGGACGAAAAGTGAACAGCATTTTCGGCGAAGGTGTGAATCCGCTCATGCGAAAGTTAAGAGACGGGCTTGCGCTTGTCGGTTTACCTGCTGATGACTTGCTTTTGCACGGTAACCCCCGTGTTGTGTATGGGATTCCTATCGCCAAGAATTTCCGTGAAGTGCTGTTAGGCCTCGATGCCAAGCCAAAGTATTACCTACCCCTGAACCAAGCTGCACATCACACACAATTATTGGGGGCGTTTTGGCAAAAGCGTTGGCTGACTAGGCGAATTAGCCGCCCAGGAATCCTGGATGAAGTGGTAAAGCACACACTTTCATATCCGATAACTCATGGGGCACGAGTTCAACTCCCGCAAGACTTCGATGGCATTCGTCAGTAATAGCGCCGAGAATTTCTTCACTGTCTGGAGCTTGATTTTGAAGTTTGACCTGTGGCTTCGGTCTGAGGTCGGCGAGCGGAGGAAGTGGAACGCAGGCGGAGAGGGGCGTTTAGCGAATCGCAGCCGGAGCGCAACGCCCGCCGCCTGGCCGCAGACGGAAGCCGGCCGCTCATGTGGCACACTGCAAATGCCGCTCGTGACGAGCGAAGCAAAGAGCGCGTTGGTCACGGCGGTCTGCTTTTGTGTGCTGGACGATAATGCGGATTTCCTCGGGCCATTGTCCAACGACTATGAGTGGCCGGACTTTCGCTTTCGATTTTAAGGATTGGTGGGAGCCCGATATAAGCCGCGGCAAACGCCCAATTACTTTTGCTGTCGGCGGCCAACAACGGCTGGTTTTTTGCTTCCCAGAGTTTATGCCTGCAAGTCTATGGCGAAGTGAATTCGGTTGGCAACCAGCAAGTGACAATCCTCTTGTGTGGCTAGCTGCAAATCAACCGATTGCCCGTTACGAATATGTTCACGGCGCCCTACGTTTTACGCAGTCGGGTCACCCGTGTCAGCCGCGTCTCTGTCGATGGCTTGTGAAAAAATCTGCTTGGGAAAGCTTGGCAAAAAAACACGGTCCCTTCCGGATGCGTGATGATTTCCAGCGCTTTTCGAGCGACGTTGAACATTGACTCTCACTCAATGTCCTAAAGCCAACTTCGCAAACGGCTCGGGTGAGTTTTATCAGTTCCTTTTGGGCCTGTGCTTACTCCTCAAATTCTCAGCTTCCTTAATCATCTGCCAGAGCGGAACATCCAGCGCTTGCGCTAAGGAATCAGCAAGATTGATTGATGGATTCCGTTCAAACCTTTCAATGAGGCTGATCATTTTGCTAGCGACATCAGCTTTTTCAGCCAAAAGCTCCTGTGAAACTCTTTTCCCCTTCCGGCGCTTTTGGAGGATCAACCCAAACGCTTTCGCCAAATCCTGATTACGCATTTAACTACTGTGCCAGCCAAAGAATGGGTAATAACAGGAACTATAGTTCCAATTATTTCTTGCAGTGGCAGTCTCCCAGCTTTACGTTTTGGGCGGCCACATCGTCGGGCAATCATCAATTACAACTGCCGTGGAAGGTGCCATGAACGAGAATAAATCGAATTGGGCCGACAAAGCCAATTTAGCCTCAAGTGTTCTCCAGAATATCCAGTTCCAAGAAGTCCACACGACGCTAAGAGCTCTGGGCACGTTGCAGGCCGAAAAGGTGCGTTTGGAATTGAATGAGCGGCAGACGGCTGAACATGAGGGCCAGTTGCGGGAACACATATGGCGGTTGGCGCAGGATTTCGAGAGATTTCTTGGCAACTCAGCCGTCACACCGTGCACGCGATATATTTTGACGAAGCAGATTCAGGTGAGCATGGCACAATTTGGAATCACGACGGCGTCCTTCCGCCAATTTGCCGACAAAGATCGCCTCGGTGGTTTCATCCTATCGATGCAACAGGCAATGCAGAAAGCTGGCGACCAAATGTCCGGTGACCAAAAAGCCGACATGGAAACGTACTTGCGTTACATGGCCGAAGCTCAGGAACTGGATGCCCTTGTGAATAAATTACAGAGTGAAGACCAAGAGAAGCAGAAGCAACTTGCTATAACTAAAGCGCGAAGGGAGAAGTCACTCGAACGGCTTGAGGAACTGCGTCAAAAAGTCGAAAAACCCGAAGAAAAAGAGGCGGAGCCTCAGAATAGGCAAAGCGGTGTTTGGACTACAGTTGCTATGGTAACAACGATAGTCATAGCCCCACCGATCGGCGTGGCATGGCTCATATATCGGTCCCTGCACACGAAATCGAAAAGTAAAAAGACGCCCCAAGAGCAGATGACTACTCTGAGTGCTAAAATCGAAAAAGATCAGCACACAATATCCGACCTTGAACTTTGGATTGATACACCGTGGGAACCGGACGTTTTTGCAAAATTTCAAGCGCAAGATCTCTCTCAATTGTTGCAACTGAAGCAGGAACGTGAGGCGTTTGTGCTTCAGTTTTGCCAAACCAATGGTCTCCCTCTGAATGCACCCGTTCAGGACAATTCCCAGAATCAGCAGAGGCTGATCACCAGCCAAACTTCTCATTGTGAGCTGTCTCCCGAAGTCCAAGAATTAGCCCGGGACGTGCACAGCAAGATTACAGCGATCGTACTACACCAAAAACAGAGCGGAGTGAGCTTGGCTGAGGCGAAAGCAGCGGTTGAAGCCTTCTTCAAGAAGGTACATCCTGAAAACAGCTGATTGAGTCATGTCGGAAACTTTGGGTTCCCAGGGGTGGATTACGTTGGACGATGTCACAGGCGATCTTGAACGACTGGTCGGAGTTCTGGTTGTGCCGTACATCGATGACTCGAACCCGTTAATGCACGGCGACGAACTTCGGGCAGAATGTTGGGCGAAACTTGCGAAAATTCTTAACGGCGGGCACCTGAGTAAATGCCCGAGCAGAGCCAAAGCTTTCGGTTTCATCAAGACAGCGATGCAAAACCATCTCAGATCGCTTGTGCAAAAATATGCTTTTACGGAGAAGCGCACTGGAATTAAGCCCCCACCAAAACAGCGCAATTTATCAGAGGGAGAATTCAATCCACAGCGAACCAAAGTTTCTTGTGTCAGTCTGAATGACGAGGAGAACCACATCGACGCAGGCAAGCCAGATTCAGCCTTCGACAAGTTGGAGTTTCTCGAAGAACTGGATTATGTGCTAACGCCCGAGGAACGCATCACCCTCGTACAGCTGGTGCAAACAGGGGCCGATGGAGCAGGTATGCGTGGTCCAGCGCCACCAGACAAAAGACTGAGCCGATTAGTGGCGAGCATCCGCTCGAAAGCCAGAACCATTCTTCACAGGACTCCCGGCTATGATCACATGGTGGCGCCGGCACATGGAAACGAGGTGGCGTCTACGCCGAAACCATGCGCTGCACAGGTGATGAATGTTCCTAGTGCAGCCAACGCGCAAGCTAGAACCATGGCGCAGCCGTCAAGACATCCGAACGTGAAAGGTCGGATGACGAAATCAGAGGGCAGGAAAAACAAGAAGATCCATGTCATCTCATTCCGACTCACCCATCCGGAGGTGGAGTTGCTTCGGTGGCGTGATGATGCTTTCAAATCGCTGAACGATGCCGCCCGCAGAATCGTGACGAAGGTTCTTCAATCTGAGGCCGAGGACGGTCGGTGGGGCAAGTACATCTTGGCGAAGGGGATGGTTCCGGGGCACCATACGGGCATGTCACATTCCGAAATCATTCTAACGCGCGAAGAATTTTACACTGCAATTTGGACAACGCCCGCTTGCCATTTGTGCAAATCGTGGGGCATAACATCCAACCACCTTTTAAAGATCTGTGAACAATTTGCTATCCCACGCCCCAGGCCGGATTATTGGCCGCTTCTGCGATTGGGCCGTTCTGTGGAACGGAGCCCCATGCCTCCCGCAACCGCCGAAATGCCATCTTCCATACGTATCCGACCGGACGTGCGGAAGAAGGTTACAAAACCATCACCATCGCAATCCGCCGCAACTGTTGAGCAGAAGTCACCTCAAAGGACTCCGATCGTCCCGGGAATTCTTGCTCAGGCAACATCTGAGCCGGTGACTCAGGATTTTCGGAAAGCGCATCCGTTAATTCGGGCGAGCCGACAGGTGTTGGAAAAGGACACCCCTGACCGCTATGGCAGAGTGGGGCCAGGGTGGAGAGAACCTTGTGTTAATATCGTCACGACGAAGCAGCAATTGCACCGAGCACTCTTCATCATGGATGCAGTTTTCCGTACGCTCGAATCGCAGGGACACAAGGCTGAAATCATTAAAAACAGAGATCGATTCGAAACCGGGGTGAAAGTCGGGGCTAAATTTGTGCGCGTTAGGATTACAGAGCGAACGATTCAACGGGAGAGAGAGGTATCAGCAGAAGAAAAAGCCCGACCATTTATTTGGAATCGTTACGCGTACGAGCCCACTGGCACCCTCACATTTTCCATCGAAGAATATCACGCGCCAGCCCCTAAAACATGGACTGACACAAAGCAACAGAAAATTGAGAGTGTAATCGGACAGATTGTTAATTCAGTTATTGCTGCTGGCGAACTCTTCCGACTTCAGCGCATCGAAGAGGAGGAAGAACAGCGCCGCAGAGCCGAGCAAGAAAAACGAGAATTCGCGAAGCGACAACGCTTGGAGGAGGAGCGTGCCCGGCGACAACTCCTTCAGCAACAGGCAGATCTCTGGGACAAAGCTAATCGCCTGCGATCATTGATCGGCTCCTGCGAAGCACGTCTGGCAAACAGAAATCTGCTCGGTCCGGATTCACCCGCCAAGCGATGGCTCGAATGGGCGCGCCGATGCGCAGATGAACTCGATCCGCTCAACGGCGATTACTTGCTAAACGCGATTCGCACTCTCCCAGAAGAGCCGGTTCGAATTGTGCCGCCAGCCTAAGGAATCCAAATTCATCCTTCGTTAACTGAGTTTGCATCAACGCATCCGGATGCTTCGGAACAAAAATAACTCATCTTCCTGTAAAATATAACTTGACTGTAACTATTCTTATGTGGTACTCGTCTCTATCGTTTGTATGAAAACCTGTATGAACATATCAACCATGAGTTGGCCGATGATGAAGGTCGCGAAAGCGACACGTCATAGCCGGTATAACCCGGGTTATGTGTTAAGCCTGGGACTATCCACGGCTACTATCGGGCAACGGCCCGAAGGTAATTTGGATAGACTTGGTGTAAGCAGGTAAAGAATCGAAATAGACTTTCTCTAACCCTGCTTACTGAAATGTAGGCAGGGTTTTTTGTTTTCCCTGCGTAACCGACAGTAGGAATGGCAATTAACAAAAGAGCAGCAATCTGTGAACGATAAAAAGGCGACATCTAAATGATGTCAGGTAGCGACAAACTGAAAATGGCGCAAGAGAGCCGAGGCTCTCAACCGGTGGGGTGTGTCCATAGATCACCGGAAGGTGCGCCGGCATGGTTTTACCCGATTTTACAATTTAAGGGCTTCGGAGGAGGTGTGCCCCTAAACACCGAAACAGCCGCCGTGAAACCGCGGGTTGGGATCAAATAGATCACCAAGAGGTGTTTGTTCTTTGTTGAAATGGCGCGGGCCGGAAGTGCAATGACACTTCCGGCCCTTTTAATTTCCGCGGTTGTGATTTAACAGCAGAATGGCTTCTCGCCAGGGAGCATGTCCGGGTGCGATTCCCGGCAACCGCACCAATTCTCTTCGGAAAGCACCTTCGTTTCTCACTTCGCTGCATTCCGAAATCCGTCTTAGATAAGTCGCGCACCAGCCTGTGTAACCGAGTCTCCAAAACTCAGTTTGCCTGGGGCAGCACCAGGGCGACTTGCCAATTTGCCTGGGGTCGTGGCAGACAAGTAATGCACTTGCCCTGCAAGCAAGCTGATGTGGGAGCGTTACCCACCGACTCCACCATTTCACTGCGGGAAACTCGACCAAAGCACAGAGAGAAGCCTCATAAACTTCTTCAGGTGGGTGCGACTCCCACTCCCGCTACCAATTTTCAGGGAAGCGATCCAGTTGTCCGACTGTAAATCGGATGTCGCAAAATAAAACTGGAAGTGACGAACTGGAGCGTTACCAGCGCTTCCCACCATTTTGCTCTCGTAGCTGAATAGAAAAGCAACCCGTTGTCTGCGGGAAGAGTGTGGGTGCAAGTCCCACCGGGAGCGCCAACAGCGCGTGGTGTAGCAGCAACATGCTCGGCCTGGAACCGAGGGACCGCAGGTGCAATTCCTGCCGCGCTGACCAATTTCAAATCTCACCGCGAAGCCGATTCCCAGGGTTTTGGCGTCGCGTTTCTCCCGCCCCGATTTCCTCAAATCATCGGGGTGAACCAGCGCGTGGTGTAGTAGCAACATGCCCGGCCTGGAACCGGGGGATCGCAGGTGCAATTCCTGCCGCGCTGACCAGTTTAAAAATGCTGCCGTGGTCGAATACATGAGGCATCCGTCTTCTAAACGGAACAATGCAGGTGCAACTCCTGCCGGCAGCGCCATTGCCAGGTGGTGTCAAAGTAGCACGACGGTTTGTTAAACCGCACGGTGTTGGTGCGAGTCCAACCCTGGCAGCCAATTTACGGAAGGCAAGCAGATATAAGCTGGCTGTACCTGTCCCGAAAACAGGATCCGTTTAAACCGGAGGTCGGAGCGTTACCGACGCCTTCCGCCAATCTGATCCCCTAACGAAAGGAAATTCCATGAAACCTGTTATGCGTTATCGAAGCCAACTGCTCTTTCGCAAGAGCTACAAACCAAATCGTGGGATTCGAATCAGACCGGTTGCACAATTCAATATCGTGTTTCGTCCTGTCAACCGATTTGGCGCGAAACCACAACTCGAAATAGTCCCGTAGCTCAAAAGCAGAGCGCCCGGTTGATAACCGGAAGACCGCGGAGCGTTACCGCGCGGGACGACCAGCCTTCGCCTGTTGGGCTACGGCCCGGCAGGCCATTTCCCTGAGTAGCTGAGGCAGATTAGCGCCTCGCTGAAGACGAGGAGACGTCGGCGCAATACCGACCTCAGGGACCATTTCGTCCGTGAATGCAAAGCAGCTCGCGCGTTCGGCCCTTCAAGCCGACCCTAGCCGGTGCAAGTCCGGCCACGGATACCAATTTGCTCTCAAGGTGTAATTAGTTCTGCACGCCGCTCTGCGAAGGCGGAAGCTCGTGGTGCAAATCCACGTGAGAGCACCATTTTGTAGCCCCTGTGCCTCAGCAGCTACAGGAGCGGTTTTGTAAACCGCTATTCGTCGGTGCAAGTCCGACCAGGGGATCCAGCCTCCGCCGGCTGCAAGGCGGCGGGCGAAGGCTGCCCACCATAGCTTTAGCGGAGGTGGGCAATTCATTTCAACCTGCGCGGCTACGGCTGGCAGGCCATTCCCCAGGATTGTGGTGTAATTAGCAGCATCTCTCCCCGTGAAGGAGACGGTCCGGGTGCAAATCCCGGCTTCCTGACCATTTCCAATTTCGATGGGCCGAAGTTGATCGTTTATCCTCCACCTAAGGAGGGCGTAGCGTCTGGAGTGAAAACGCCAGCGCTCCGGGTTCGATTCCCGGCATGGAGTGCCTCCGTTCGATCACGCCACTTGCCCATCTGACTCTGCCTAAACGGCAACAAAACCGCATCCGTGATCTGCGCCCGAAGTTGGCGCGGACTCGCGGACAGTCCCGTAGTTCAACCGCGATAGAACACCCGGATACGTCCGGGAAATGTGGGTTCGATGCCCATCGGGCGCGCCAATTTCGACGGGCCGTTGAGTTTGGGTTATCGTAAGCGGGAAACCGCGAGCGGGTGCAAATCCCGCGCCATCGGGCAACTGATGGATTTCCAACTCGCTCTTTGTCCGTCGCTTTAATCACGTGCCGAACACTTCGGCCGAAAAACACATCCATGAATGTCGAAATTGGGAGAAGTTCCTTGTGCGTTAACCATTCGGTCAGTAAAACTTTTCGATATGGAACCGTATCACAATACTGCTATTGTGTTTGGCGACGTACGAGAGGCTCTTTTATATTACGATTATATTGTTCCTGCGAACATGGGGGGAAATATTTTCGGAGTTTACCCAAGCGCTAAAGATAATGCGGAGGTTTTGAGAACAATTGATTCTGCGCCTGACCCGAAACAAATGTTCTTGACGGCCGCTAACATGAAAGGTGTTCAGCTTTTGGAACAAACCCTCCCGCCTCAATGGAAGTATGATTCAGAATTTGGAGAGGCCGTCAGGGAACTAAATGCATATGTATTTGGATGGATTCTTGTCGAGCAGGATATTGGGTGTGGTATAAATTTGACGGGAACTTCACCATTGCCTTGGATGAACCCCAGCAAGGAAGATGTGCAACGAGCGTTCGCTTATTTTATTAAGGAGTTTTCGTTGGAAGCTGCTTGCGTTGACTGTCCAGCGCTTTTAATAAATACGAGTAAGGATGCGACCCGGGAGGCAACTGCGATTTTTCACGGATTGCAATTAGTAGATACTTCCAATGTCACCATAAGCCATATTGTGGAATTCCGTAAAGATAGGGAAGCCTTCGCAAAAATGAAAAAGTTTAGATTGTTTGCCTATGAGAATTACAGCGGTAAGAGTAAGGCTTATGTAGAGGACGACATTCAAAAGCGGCTCGCCGACTATCACGAAGTTGTGAAATCTTGGGGATTTGAAACCAAGCTAAAGTCTTTGCATTTTCTTTTGAATTCTAAATTTCTTGCGGGTGCATTTGCTACATCAGTTGCGGCTATATTGATGCGAAAACCCGAAGTTGCTTTGGCGGCATTTAGTACGGGTGCCGTTGTCGAAATCGGAAAGCTCTCGTTGGAATACGCCAAATGCGCACACGAGCTGAGGAAGATTGCTCGTGATAACCCCATATCCTACATTGCAGACGCAAAGAAAGCGCTGGAAAGTTGAAGTTCCCACTGCAAACAATGCGAATCAAAGCGAATAATTCCGCTTCGTGGTTTCCTGTTGCCACATAGTTAATTAGTATCTCGTTGCTCCGAGTAGTTTTTCGACGGGTCGCAGGATTGGGTTATCGTTCATAAACGCGTGGCCGCCGGTTCGAGTCCGGCCTCCGGCTCCACATGCCGGAGTAGCTCAGTGGTAGAGCACGTAAACTCCCAGTTCGTCTCTTATCCGTCGGTTTTCAGCGGGCCGTAGATTGTGGTTTATCGGAACTGTTGGTTGGCGGTTCAAATCCACCCTCGCGCTTCGGTGCGAGTAGCTCAACTAGGCAGAGCAACAGTCAAACATCCACCATCGCTTCTTGCCCGCTCGCTTTTCAGATGGGCCGAAGTTGTGGGTTATCGCGTGTTGTTGGTTCGAATCCAATCCCTGAACGCATTCGGGGTAGCTCAATGGCAGAGCAGCCTCCGCAAGGAGTAATTCCATAGCGTCCCTTGCCCATCCGCATTTACTCGCGGCGCGCGCTGCGAGATTTCAACCGCAACCCTCAACCAGGAGGCTGTATGGCACACAACAGAAATAATTGGGAAGATTCCACATTCGAAATCACCAGCAAACGTCGCAAAGGTTTCCCGTCCGAAACACGCGTCAAGAAGGGCGTGCGCATCGTTCATGGGAACAAGGAACTCAGCGAAAAGCTGGGCCGGAACGACCTCTGCCCGTGCGGCTCAGGACGCAGCTTTTAAGAATTGTTGCCTCCGCTCCGGGCGTTACGACGGCGTTGCCAGACACCACTTTTTTCCGCGAATAAGCGGAATCTCATTTACTGCGGGCCGACGAACATGGGTTATCACTCGAAATGACCAACCCCAGGTTCACCAACTTGTCCGCAGCTTAACCAATGAAATCAATGTCGGGAGTTGGCGGCATTCAGATGAAGGAGGTCCAAATGACCATCAACTATGCAAAGCTCTTCAACCGCCGCGTAACCCCGCAGTCGCAGCCGATTCCGGGCTCGAACCAGGTCCGCAACTCGGGTGGCGGCTATTCGTGGCAGGTGGATGACTGGGTGCAGCTCGACCGCTTCCTGATCCTCGGCGCCGAAGGTGGCACGTATTACATCGCTGAACGTGATCTGGTAAAGCAGAACCACGACGCGATTGTCCGTTGCATCAAGGCGGATGGCGTTCGCGCCGTAAACCGCATCGTCGAAATCAGCGATACTGGCCGCGCGGCGAAGAATGATCCGGCCATCTTCGCCCTCGCCCTTGTCGCAGCTCACGGTGATGCGCCCGCGAAGGCGCACGCATTCGCGAACCTGGACAAGGTCTGCCGCATTGGCACGCACCTGTTCCACTTCGCCGAATACGTGAACGCAATGCGCGGCTGGGGCCGCGGTCTCCGCAACGCCGTTGGCCACTGGTATGTGGACCGCAGTGCCGATGACCTCGCGCACCAGGCGGTTAAGTATCAGCAGCGCGATGGCTGGTCGCACAGTGACCTGCTCCGCCTCGCTCACCCGAAGGCGCCGTCGGCGCAGCACGACGCGGTATTCCGCTGGATGCTGACCGGCGCCGACTCGCTGGGTGAACGCGAAGTGAAGCGCAAGGTTCGCGGTGAAGACCGCGTCGCGAAGTATGATGCAGTCGGCAAGCTGCCGAAGCTGGTCGAAGCCTTCGAGCAGGCAAAGCACGCCACGGCTGCAGGTCAGATCGTGAAACTCATCACGGACTTCGAGCTGCCGCGTGAAGCAATTCCGACACAGTGGCTCAATGAAGCCGTGGTGTGGGAAGCGCTGCTCGAACGAATGCCGATGACGGCGATGATCCGCAACCTCGGCAAGATGACGAGCCTCGGTCTGCTCGCTCCGTTCAGCGACGCAAAGCGCCTCATCGTCCGCAAGCTGCGAGATGAAACGGCGCTCAAGCGTGCGCGCATTCACCCGCTGGCGGTCCTCGTGGCGCAGAAGATCTACGCCCAGGGCCACGGCGACAAGGGTGCGCTCAAGTGGTCGCCGGTGTCGGCCGTGGTGGACGCGCTGGACGAAGCGTTCTACGCGACGTTCCAGAACGTTGAACCGTGCAACAAGCCGGTCCTGCTCGCGCTCGATGTGAGTGGTTCGATGGCGATGAGCCGCATCGCTGGTTCATGCATCTCGGCCCGTGAAGCAAGCGCAGCGATGGCGCTGATCACTGCCGCAACCGAACCGGAATGTGAAATCATAGCATTTTCGGCTCCGGCACGCGGTGGTTACGGCGGCATGCATGGCGGTGGCGAACCGGGGATCACCCGCGTGAACCTCTCGCCGCGCATGCGTCTGGCCGACGTTATCAAGCGCATCGAAGCCATCCCGATGGGTGGCACGGACTGCGCCCTGCCGATGGTTTGGGCTGCTCGCAACAAGCTGAATGTGGCGGGCTTCATCACCTACACGGACAGCGAAACGTGGGCGGGCAACATCCACCCGGCCCAGGCGCTGCGTCAGTATCGCAGTGAGTTCGTCGGTGATGCGAAGGCGGTCGTTGTGGGTATGACCTCCAACGGCTTTACCCTCGCCGACCCGAAGGATCGCGGCATGCTGGACGTGGTCGGCTTCGACACGACCGTGCCGGCCGTGATCGCGGACTTTGTCCGCAACTAGCGGACGGTTCAAGAAAGCCCAGTGAAGGCAAGACAAAGCGGGCGGCAGCACAAGCTTCCGCCGGCACTTCAATTTCTGAATTTGGCTGAACAATGAGAAAGGTTTTGTTACTATGAATTCTATCATGGCTGTGGAAAATAACGAGCCAGCAATACATCAGTTGGAACTTGCAGATGCTACAGGTAAGCCTCCGTCCGCAACGACTGACGAAAAGCGTGAATCACTGCTGAAGGCGGTCAACGCGTGTGAACTAAACACTATTGAGACAAGAGTCGCATGGTTGTTGAATCATTTCCCCAATACACGCGACTCGGATCTGGCTCTGCAGATCCGTTACTGGCAAAATTTCCAACCGGAGCGCTTTGACGGCGGCGACATCTCTGTCCGCGATTATTACCACCTCACGAAACTCACAACTTTGACACGAGCTCGCGCAGTGGTGCAAAACACACTCAAGCTTTTCCAAGCCAGCGATGAGGTGAAAAAGCGCCGTAAGCAGATCCAAAAAGGTGAGCACGAAAACGCAGTGAGAAAGCGCTCAAGCTATCATCATTCTGCGATCTTTATTGATGAGAGCGGGAAGACTCAAGACCACCTGGTTGTCGGAAGCATCTGGTTTCTGAACGGAGCCGAGACGTTGAGAATTCATCGCCTTCTTGCGGATTGGAGAAAACGCGTTGGGTTTGAAAGCGAATTTCATTTTCAAACAATTACCGAAGCAAAACTTCCGCTATATATTGAGGTGGCGGACATGCTTGCTTCGCATTGTGCAACTGTGAGCTTCAAGGTTATTAGCGTTCCAAGACGCGGTATCGCCAATGTTCAGAATGCACTGTTAGATCTGAGCTTTCATTTGCTTGTCCGTGGATTAGAGCACGAACATACCACCGGACGTGCGCCTCTGCCACGCGGAATTCAAGTTTGCAAAGACGCCGAAGAGCCAGGCCAAGACAAATTAGTCGCTGCCGAACTCGCTGCGCGCATGAAACAATCAGCAGCCACTCAATTTGAGGGCAACCTCTACGTTGAAGGCTTTTCAGCTGAAGCGTCGGCTCACAGCTTGTTTCTGCAATTGACAGACCTCTTCACAAGCAGCGTGGGCCGTCAGCTAAATACAAGTGGAGACAGGCGACAGCCAAAAGACAGATTCGCGGATTATCTGCTGAATAAATTGGGTGTAGCAATTTCTGCACAACCTTCGGAATCCTTGGGCGACATGGCCGTCCACATAGTTCTCTAAAGGAATCATCAAGTCCATCCCGTTGGCCGATCAGCTCAGGCGGCGGCCTGCAAAGCCGCAAAGGCTGGTGCAATTCCAGCACGGGATTCCAACGAGCATAGGTGTTGAGAGATACACGCCGGCCTTCCAAACCGGAATACAGAGCGCGCTACCCTGATGCTCGACCATTTTCGCAACGCGAACACCGGTGCCGGTCAGGACTTCACAGGCCTTACTGCGGTGGTTCAACTCCGCCTTCGCGTTGCGTTCGGGTTGCAAACTTTGACAGTGAAGTCCCGGCTCTTAACCGGCGAGAACACGGTGCGATTCCGTGGCAGCCCACCATTTTGCCGATGTGGCTCAGCAGCGACAGCAGCAGTTTCGTAAACTGCCGGGCATTGCCTCACGAGAGTGCGAGTCTCTCCATCGGCCCCATTTCGCTCCCGTAGCTCAAATTATCAGAGTGCGACGCTTCGAACGTCGCGGTTGCAGGTGAGAGTCCTGCCGGGAGTACCAGTTCATGCCGCGTTAGCCCAACTACAAGAGGCGCTCCGCTCAGACCGGAGAGGTTGGGGGTGGAAATCCCTCACGCGGCACCATTTTGCCCACGTAGCCCAATGCAGAGGCAGCGCACTTAAAACGCGTCAAGTGTCGGTGCAAATCCGCCCGTGGGCACCAGCCGCGTGTAGCCCAATGAAGAGGCGTTCCGCTCAAGACGGAAAGGTTGCAGGTGCGAGTCCCGCCACGCGGACCAATTCCATGCACTACCGCACTCAAACTCTTATAAGGCGGGAATCGTCTTCTCTGCCCAAAGCCAGTCGTCAAGTGCTGTTCCTGGTTGGCGCCCGCCGGAGATCCAACGAAAATAGGCCGCTTCTTCGCGAAGAAATTGCAGAAGCACAGGGCGGATATATTCAATTTTCGTGGCGATCAAAACATTCGGATTCTCCGATGCGCCCCACGCGAGACCACAAACTCTCGCCATGTCCGGAGTCCATTCTATGCCTGCTTCAGCCGCCGCAACCCACTTCGTGTCCCAGATGAGGCTCCCGCTCATTCCGTGCGGATTTCGAAGCTCAACTTCAGGACCCCCAGCCCTGGAAATAGCGGTGGTAGGGTAGCAAACTAAAAAATGGCGGTCAGGATCGAAGGATGAAGGATCAAATCCTGGAATTTCTGTCGATTGCGAGAGAATCGGTAGCCCGCTGCTCGGCAAAACACCAAAAAGGCTCCTCCGAATCCGAAGTTCGGTCAGAGGCTCATGACGACCTGCAGTAGAGCCGGGGAAACCGATCCAAAACAAGAGTTCTCGAATGGCTGGCTTATAGCACGTGTCGAAGCAGCTTGTGTTCAGGGCTTGACGTGCAGAAAACTGAGTGGGCCAAGTCGAGAGCCGGATCACGGCCACATCGACTGGCCAGCTTGATCTCCGGAACGGATTTGTAAAGGCCTCGTAGTAATCATCAGGAACAGGTAGATGTGCGATTGTCGCGCCGCGTGCGTCTGCTACAACGTGCTCGGCGGTAATTAGGTATGGCGTGCCCCTAAATGCGAAATAACTCCCTGTGCCCAGTGCAGAGCCACTGTTCAAGTCCTCAGAAACGCTGAGAGGGGAGACTGTCGGCTTGACGGCGTTAATCATAACATCTTGAACCGAACGACTCAACAACTGCCATCCTACCGGCGTCCCTGACATGAGAGGTTCAGAAAGTTCGTTCGTATCTTCCATATGAGTTGAATTTCGTATTCCAAATAGGCTGTTCCAACTCGCTGATTATCGGTTCGGATCAGTCGAACGGCCAGAGCAAATTCTTTATTCGGCAATTTTGGAATGTCAACCGGACGAGTGCGCCGGGCCTCGGTGCTAACGAGTGCGTGCCTTCGGGCAAGTGGTGCGAGTCCACGGCATTCCGCCATTTCGGCGTGTAGTTCAAAGAGAACCGTCCGTCTTATAAACGGAATCGCACTAGATCAGTGCCGAGTCCGGGAGCGTTACCCGGCACGCCGACCAGCCTTCGCCCTCTGGGCTATGGCTGGCAGGCCATTTCACACCTCCGAGCGCGAAGAAGCTCAAGCGATCCGCATGCAGGACATGAGTCGGTGAAAGAGACCGACCGGAGGTGTGATGCTTTGTCCCCATAGCTCAAACCACAGAGTCGACGCATCCTAAGCGTCAGGTTGCCGGTGTGAATCCGGCTGGGGACACCAATTTTACGGTTGTGGGTCAACAGCAGAATGCAACCGTCACAAAAATCATTATTTGGGTGACTTCTTCGGCGAGAGATGAAGCACCACGTCCCGACCGACTAACGTTCCCGTCACCTGCCATCCCTTCACTAGGTCAGAAAACGCGCCAGTCTTGCCTAACGAGGCGCTGATACGCAACCAAAGTGGCCACCAAACTTCCGCCGAGTTAAAGACGAGGGAAAAGAGCAGCGGAAGACAAAGGTTTTCTTTCATGTCAAAACCGCCGGGGACGTGGATCTGGAACTGTTCGCCTTGGTCGAGCGAGGGTTCAACCGTGAGCATAACGCGACCCGAAACGATTTGGTTGCCGCTGATGACGGTGGGATGGCCGGCGGTCTTCAGCTGCGATATGTACTCGGATGCAATGTGACAAGGCATGGCCGAGAATATCCAGTTTTCGGCCGGCCAGCAACGCCGAGAGATATTAATAATCCAGCGGGCGCTTGCCCAGCCAAACAGAGCGCGTGCGTCGCATGCACCAGATCGAAGGCGTGATTCCTTCTGCGCTCAACAATTTTAGCGCCCCCAAAGCATTTTGAGCGATGCACTCCTTTGGTATGGGAGAAAGCTCGGTGCAATCCCGGGTGGGGGCCCCAAATTCCGCTCGTGTAGCCCAACCAGAAGAGGCACGACGTCGAGAGCGTCGCCAGTGCAGGTGCGAACCCTGCCACGAGCACCAATTTTCGGCCTGCAAGCATTAAAGTGATGCAGCGGACTTTTAATCCGCAGAACAGGGCGCGTTACCCTGGCGGGCCACCATTTATTGCCGGGTCGTCTAATCGTAGGACAGTGCCCTTTGAAGGCGCGAATGTTGGTGCGATTCCAGCCCCGGCAGCCATTTTTCGCCCGATGGTGAAACAGGATCATGTCTCTCCTACAAAGAGATGTTGAGGGTGCAATTCCTTCTCGGGCGACCATTGCCTCGTTGCATAACCAACAGTGCGCCGGTCTCTGACACCGGATGTCTTGGTGCGAATCCAAGCGAGGCAGCCAATTTCCACAAAGAACAAACACCAAACAGCTTTATGACAGACATATTGAACAAGTCGATTGTGCTGGTGCTCAACCGCAACTGGCAGGCGATCAACATTCGCACGCCGCAGGAGGCGTTTTGCATGATGGCCACGAACGTCGCCACCGCTCTCGAAATCGAGCTTGGCGATGGTGCCCGTGCGGAAGCACTCCGTCCCGTGACTTGGGACGAATGGATCACGCTGCCCATCCGCGACGGCGACAATGCCGTGCGCACCGTGCGCGGCTCGATCCGCGTTCCGACGGTCATCGTGGCCGTGAACTTCGCCAGGGTGCCGAAGAAGCGTCCGAAGCTGTGCGCCCGCACAGTTCGCGAGCGCGACGGCAACCGCTGCCAATACACCGGTGCGTTGCTGCGTCCGGACGAAGGCAGCCTCGACCACGTCGTACCCCGCTCGCGCGGCGGCCCGGACACGTGGGAAAACCTCGTGTGGTCGAGCAAGCAGGTGAACACCCGCAAGGGCAACCGCCTGCCGCACGAAGCCGGCCTAAAGCTGCTCAAGGCGCCGCGCGCACCGAAGGAACTGCCGGTGTCGGCTCTCATCCGCAACGCCCACGGCGTCCTAGAATGGAAGTTGTTCCTCAATGAATGAAACAAGGGAGAGCGAGCGTCAATGCTCGCTCTCTCTTTCACAAAATTGTATAAATTCAACGTGAGCGAAATTCTTGATACCAAAATAATCGCGAGCCGCGCCTCGGAAGAGGGTGAACGCTTGCTTGATGAGTTCAAGAAACACCTCGCACGAACAAATGCTGAACACGCATTCGTCAGTTACGCCGTGTATCTTGTTGGTCAATGGTCACAGAAATGGGATAAGACAGGATGGTGCGACCCCGATCCAGCCCTAATTGAATTGGCAGCGTTTCTTTTGTTCCCACATTTTGGTAACACCCAACAGCGCGACCCCGACGCAATCCAAGCATTGATTGATTTGTTTGAACCAATCCGAGCCAATCGGACAATGGAGACGATGTTTGATACGAGAGCCGAATCCGATAGCGCTCTCGGAGACATTGCAGTGCATATGCGACTCCGTCGCGAGGGCGTTCGTGGGTCGGCTTATCCAGACCAAACCCGTGGCGAAATTGAGAATATTCAAGGGCCTTTTGAAGATTGGTTTCGGTTCAAGGTTGGAATCGGGATTCGACGCGCTCTGGAATTGATTGACGCTATTCACGAACAGATGACGCGGAATGAAGATGAAACTAGGAAAGCGGTTTTGAAAACGATCGGGGCTAAACCTGCTTCGCCAACCGTTTCGTTGGATGATGAACAAGCAGACGCAGAACCGGCCGACTTGGCTAACTGGAAAAACCGATTCGCGTGCATATTCAGTGTTGCATTCGCTGACAATTTGCCTGTTTCACGCGATCAACTCAATTGGATGCCGCAACCACCGGTTACAGGAGAGTGGGCGGCACTCATAAAGTTGGTTGGGCTTACTTCAGAGACATGTTCAGAATTGACCGAACCGTGTCTCGTAAAAAGTCACCCCATCTTTGTGTTACCAGGCGACCGGCTACTGCTGTTCGACTGGTCGTGCGTTTTCGATGAGCTTTTCGCTGCCGCCGACCGAGTGGCCAGGTCAGACCAGCTTTTTTTTAACCGACATTATCTGCCGAACCAGACCCGCTGGATGGAAGGTCGAGTTGTTGAGTTGCTGACGAGGGTGTTTCCGACGGAATTTGTTTTTGGTGGTTTGACTTATCCTGATCCGAACAATCCCGGTGGAGAGACGGAATTGGATGCGGCAGTTAATTGGGGTTCGTTCCTAATTCTCGTGGAGGCGAAGGGATGTCAGTTCCGAGAAGAAGTTGCGCATTCCGATTTCGGGCGACTACGCACAGACTTGGAAAAGAATATTGCGGACGCGTTTGACCAAGCACAAAGAGCATCTCGTTTCATCGCGTCTGTTCCAACCGCAGTTTTCCGAGAGAAACGAACCAAACGAGAGTTGCGAGTAGTCGGCAAAAGTTTGCATCGTGTCTTCAAAGTTTCGGTCACACTGCACCATCTTGCAGACCTCACGACACAACTCGCCAATCTCAAGGTTCTCCATCTTTTTTCGGAGGGAGATTACCCGTTCTCCGTAAGCTTGGCGGATTTCGATATCATTACGCGTTTCTGTGAAGGCCCGGATGTCCTTCTACACTACATTCAGCGCAGGCTCGATCTTCAACGAAGCGGCAAAAACATCCACGGCGACGAGCTAGATATTTTTGGACTGTATTTGGATACGCGACTTGATCCTGCTCAATTTTGGGAGCGGAAGCCTGATGACGGGAAGGATTTCACCATGCTGATGCTAACCGGAGGCTCAGAGCGTTTTGATAGATGGAAAAATGCAGAGCGTGGTGGTCGAGGTGAAGCTCCAACCATCCGTTTGAAAATTCCCGACGAGATTCGAGCGCTTTTGCAGGAACTCCGTGGCCGCACGGATAGGGGCGCGCGCTGGATTGCATTCTCATTGCTCAACCTCTCTAGCAACGGAATCCAGCGACTCGACCACTTCTTAAAACAATTCCGAGAGCAACCGCGAGACGCAGGTCAAATGACCAGTGCTGTCTTTGTGGACGGGGGGTTAATTGTCGTGGTTACCGCTGCTCGAATAGTCCGCGTCGAACTTCTTCGTCAGACGCTTGCTGCACGATTAAACGTCGAGAAATATCGACGCAGAGCTTCAGCTGCAGTTGGCTTTGCTATTGAACTAAACGACCCGTTCAGAAATTTTGATACGGCGCTCTGGCTGGAAAATGAGTGGGAAGCAAATCCCAAAATGGAAAAGGCCATGAAGGCAATGGGTCCACTTCAAATAGCCCTCGCACCGGGTGAAAAGTTGCCGAAACTTGAAGAACCCTGTGTTTGTGGTAGTGGCAAAGAATTTCAGAAATGCTGTTTGCCATTTTGCAAACACTAGATGGCACCAGCCTTTGTGTACTGAATAAGATTGAAATTAATGCGCCATTCACATCCATCCTCCAAAAAACTGATCGAGCAACTTTCGAGCGCATCAAGTCGTCAAGAGCGCATTAGAATTCTGCAACGCGCTCGGCAATTAGCGCGTAAAGAATTCCCAGTGCAGCTTTCGAAGTTGGAAAGCCTGCTGCTCCAATACAATCCATTCATGATTTTGGCGACTTTCGCTTTCGTTGACCTGACCTATTTGCCGGACATCGGAAGGCCGATGAGTGATTCTGGGGATATCGACCAGTATCACATCGAACTGGTTCAAGCGTTAATCCTGTGCCACGAAGAGCGGGAGTTCCAAATGCGTCTATTTGATCCGGTGGAATTCCAAGAATTGCGCGACCTCATCTCCTATGTCGCATATCTTCACAGCGCGAAAGATCTTCCTGACCCAGGTGACGCTTCATCCAAAGAGGAATTTGCCCAATTACACTTGCGGTCGATGTTAAGAGCTCACACAAAGGCTGTAAGGAATTGGGGCTACGAAGAGCAAACCATCAATGTTCTGAAGAGATTATACGAGCCGCTTGAAGATGCCATCGAAGCGGAGCTTGGTGTCCGCATTTCTTTGGTGATAGACGCGGTTCGCGCGCAGCTTCATTCCGTTGGACATCGACTCCAAGAGCATTTCACCAAGTCCAAGACCTTCATGCAGCCAAAGACCGTCGAAGGCGCTGTTAAGGCCTACCTAAAAGCGTTCAAGGATGCTGGCATAACAGTCGATAAGGTAAGTTGTCTGGTCAAGGACAACGGTTGGACGTTCGAGAACGTTCGGATAATGCTTTTTCATCGGAGCACTTCATTTTTGCTCACAGTGTTCGCGTTTGATATTGCCGATTTCGCCCGCGCCTGTCCCACCACCACCGGAAAGAATGTCCGACAGATGCTTTCCAGTTGGACCATGGAGCTTGGGGAACTGCGCGATTCGAACAGAGAGCACCTGTTTCTGGCGAATCCGATTTGGTCGCGACCAATCATTCGTGCAACATCCAATGTTCTTTTCTGGCCAATCCCGACACTGTTCCATGGATTCTGTTTCGACATGATCGAAGCGTTTGTCTGCAAACATCCGGCTCTGAAACAGAAATTTTTGAAGCGGCGCGGGGAGTTTTTGGAACAATACACGTCGCAACTCTTTCAGAAGAAGTTTCCTGATGCAGAGCTTTTCAGAGGCAGCAAATGGGACAATCGAGCTACAAATGAAAACGGCGAGAACGATCTCTTAATCGTTTTTGATTCGATAGGGCTTATCGTTGAAGAAAAGTCGGGCGCGATAAATGCGATTGCGAGGAGAGGTGGAGCGAGCATCAAACAGGAAATTGAGCAGCTGATAACTGAAGCAGCGGAACAAGCTCATGCGTTCGCTCGCCTTTTGCAAAACGATCCAAGGCAGTACGCTTTTGAAACCGAGGCGGGAATTGTGAATCGCGTGGATACGTCAAAGATTAAGCAGTTCTATTGCTTGAACATTACAATGGAACGATTCGGGCCGCTTGCCACTCAACTTCCAGAACTCCAAGCCGCAGGCCTTGCAAGGAAAGACGTGCCTTCCGTTCCAACAATGTCACTTGCCGATCTTGAAATTGCTTTGGAATTATTTGAGACCCCGTTTGAGTTGCTGCATTACTTAACTCGCCGCGCTGCGTTTGAACAGCACCGCAAATTCGTCGGGGACGAACTCGACTTGCTCGCCTTTTATCTTCAGACGGGATTCACGGAAAAGACTCTGCCGGACCTCAAACGTCCTCTCGTGATCAATGGTCTCGGCAGCAAGTTGGATAAATATTTCATAAACTGGCCAGGTGACAACCGATTTGAGCGTCCTCATCGGTCGTTAAGCAAATGGTGGCGGCAAATCCTTTCGGCGATTGAGAAGAAGCACGTCCACCGTCGTTATGAACTTGGATGTGTGCTCCTTGACATGCCTGATGAAGAACAACACGCCTTTGAAGTCCAATTCCGAAAGCTCTGCAAAAAGGTAAAGCGTAAGAAGCATATGACACTAGAAAATATTGAAGCCATTTGGAATCACGTTAAGTCTGAAGTTTCAAATGCTGTCGTGGTGGCTGCACCAGTCACGACAGAGATTTACCCCAAACGCAACCTCGTTGTGGAGAATTTCGCAAGTCGTGGCATGAGCGAGACGGGCGCAAACCAAGCACTCGTCATTCTCGTGGACGTCGAGCTTGAGCACTGGCCGTATTCAGGGATGTATTTGTTGGATAAAAAGGATTTTAAACGACGAGATTTGAATTTATGAACGCCAAAGATTTTCTCCGTCTCGGCGTGCCGCTGGGTGAAGCCACCCGGCGGGCGACAGATTTTGTTGCCCAATTCATCCTCGGTGGTGGCGACAAGTCGCGGTGAATCTCTTACGTTCCAGCGGGGTCCTGCGTCATTCAAATAATGGTCACCTCTGCGGAGATCAACCAATTGTTGATTTACACTATCCGACCAAACCCGAAGCGCCACCCTAAAGGCTGTATCTGTTGCTCAAAACGCATCATTGAGTCCGAAAATCGCTGTGATCAAAGCCCATATTTTCCGTCGTTTTTTGGAAGGACCAGGTCTGGACGGGGCTTGGTCCATCGTATGTACCAGGTTTGTTCTGAGCTTGCTAAATTCTCTCACATCGAAAAGCGGATCTCCCGTTTCTTCAGGCGGATGGTGGCCGCAAATTTTATTGTGGTACAGATTCATCCGATCGTTGAGCGCGACCGTGCCACGGTTGCCATCGTAGTCGAGGTAGACAAATTCGGGCGATCCTATGAACCAGGGTGTCAAAAGTTGCGTAATGAGTCCGACAGCGGTGGAGGCCAGCACACCGTTTGACCAGACAACTTGTGGACGGCTTCCTGCTGCCCCGTATTTGCCTGCCTCTTGAGTTAATCGCTCGTCGGTAATCAACCCACAACAACGCAAACAGGGCTTACCGGGCTTGGAGAGAAAGACCTGTCCCCCGATAAGATACTGCTTGTTACCCAGGTCGTGTACGTCCATTCCGATGTCGATATATGGAATAAGGTGCCGGCGCGCGAACCGTTCAAGCTGTTCGCGTTCGATGAATGAATCGACCGCACCAACGATGATGTCGCAACGTTTCAATTCGGCGGTTGCATTGTGCCAGGTATCCCGGATGGTGATAATTCGCGGTTGCTCAACCAGCCCCCGGATCAGACGTTCGGCTATGGCAACTTTGCTTGTCGCTGGCCCGAGGTCTGCCAGCGTGCCGCCTATAAGACGGTTGGTGTTGGTATCGGTGATATGGTCTGGATCGACCACCACGTATCCGCCTATTCCCAGATGGCCACACTGTTGACCGATATGTGAACCACCGCCACCAAGGCCGACGAAACCAATCGTTGCCCCATAAAGCCTGGTTTCGCTGTCCGGGCCTAAAAAGCTTTGACGGTCGAAACGGCTCATACAGTGCTCCAGGTGTTAAGAGGGGCGCCAACTTCCACAAAGCGGGTAATCACCTCGTAGGGTTTATCGCCAGCCAACCAGATATGGCCGTAAACAGAGGTATTGCTTAATACCAGTGCTCCGTGGGGACATTGAGGGGCGATCTGGAAAAAATTCGGGACAAATTTCGCTTGCTCTCGTAGGTCGATCCCGCTGAATCTAGGTTGTCCACGTCCGCCATGCGTGTGAACATGAAAAATGGCCACGCGTTCTGACATTGCCCATTGGAGTGCTTTGCGGATCGCCTCGGGACCCATCATGGCGCCCACAGAGTGGTCGCGAAGGTAGTCATTGTCCTCTACCGTGCGATAGGAACGGGCAAGAACAAACAAATCGTCAACCGCAGCTGATAAGCCAGCGGAGATAAAGCCGACCCGTTCAAAGGCAAACGGGTGAGGACGGGCGAGGTCCCGCCGGATTGTCTCCAAAAGATGGCGTGTAATCTTAAACTGAATGGTCATGCGACCGCCCTCAAATGCGCGCACAGCATACTGGTCCAAGGCTGTTCAGGAGCGACCCCCTGCCAAGATGGCGCCCACCATTGGCGGCTAAGGACAGTATGAATTGTCCAGTTCCTGCTTTGCCCTGCACCTTCAAGCTTACGCTCAAAAAAAAGCCGGGTGACATAACCGCTATGGCTGGAGGGATAAAGCAGGAGGCTCATTTGTTCGGTCCCAGTCCCGACGCGGAATTTGAAATCGGGCAGAAGCACCACAGACACCTTGTTTTCGCTGTGAAGGGAGGCGCTGGGGTGCATTGCCTGCATCGCTGCAAATTCGGCTGCGACATCCATTATGACGAACCTCCGCCGGGCACTTGGCTGTAGAAATGCATCCCGCATTTTACATGGATTTTTTCCCCGGGTTTCAGCGTCACAAGTTCCCCGTCAGGTTGTTTGAGGTTTAACAGATACCCAGGCTCAATGGGGAACTTCGACATCAGTCCCTCGGTGGTATAGACGCCACGAGGGATTAAGTATGGTTTATCCTTGAAGAACACCTCCACGAGGCGTTTTTCTACCCGCAGGTGTTCCGTTCCCGGGGCGGAAAAATGGACTTCATCTTCGGGACGAAGCTCCTGGTCGGGTTGATCCTTCCGTTCAAGAATAAGAACCTCGTCATCCTTCACATGGACGATCGCCCGCAACATCGGCTCCTTGATGGTGCCAGCACCCCAGTCAAACCCGCGTTCATCAACCGTGAAGCGATAAACGCGGTCGGCTTTAAAGGCCCAGAAGGTCTCGATGCCCGGTTCGCGCAAGTTGATGGTTTCATCCAGGCCAATAGCTCGCGTTCCGTGGGGAAAGACCTGAATGAGGATGCAATCGTCGGCTGGAACAAAATTTGCCGCGTTTAGCATCTGGCGGACACTTGGCGTGGCATCGCCGAAGTGAACCGCCTGGTTATTAATTGTCGCTGTTAATCGCCCCTTATCGCGGGCGCCGGTTTCAGTTTCAGTTTTGGTCAGCATGGCTGGCTCCTTTGTTTTTAGAGTCAATCGTTGTACTCATTTCCCGGAATCTACGGCGGCAGTTTCACTTTGTCAACTTTTACACGCATTCAGAATGCGCGTTATACACGCAATGCGTGTGATATTGACATTTTTCGCGTCCGGGCTTATAAACACCCTGTGCCTCCGGAATCCATTTACAGAGACATTGGCGCGCTTATCAAAGCCAAGCGCAAGGCGCTTGGGTTCAAGCAGGAACAGCTGGCGAGTGAGCTTAGGATTTCAAGGGGCTCGCTGGCCAACATCGAGACAGGGCGCCAGGGAATTCTTGTCCATCAACTTTATAAGTTTGCAGCCGCCTTAAAATTGAAGCCCGCCGAACTGCTCCCGTCACCGCCAGACGACCACCATGAGGATGAACGGACTAAGCTTCCACTTCCAAGTGACCTCAAGCCCAAGCAGAGGCGCGACATAGCCCGCCTTTTCATGCAAGGAGATAATCGTAAGCAAACAGAAAGAGAGTTGCCTCATGCTAAAACCATCAAACGTTAACCCATTCGAACAGGCAAAAAAGCTTCTTGCCCGCCTTGCCATAAAATCCCTCCCGACTCCGGTGGAAAAAATCGCGAAGGCACTTGGAGCCCAAGTTAGGTTTGCACCGTTTGATGATGAATTATCCGGAATGATTCACATAAAAGACGGGGTGCCTATCATCGGTGTAAACTCGCTTCATCACCCGAATCGCCAGCGGTTCACAATAGCCCACGAGTTAGGCCACCTCGAACTACACAAGACAATGATTACAAGCAAGGTTCACGTAGATAAGGGATTCCCGGTACTGATGCGCGATTCAAATTCGACGACAGGGACTGATCAAGTTGAGATCGAAGCCAACCAATTTGCGGCAGAACTGTTGATGCCCCGAATACTGATAAATGAAGCGTTGGCGGGAAAGAAATTCGATATCGATGATGATCGTCCCATCGAAGAAATGGCAAAAAAATTTAGGGTGAGCAAACAGGCATTGGAATATCGAATACGCAATCCCGATCAAACTACATAAATCGATTGCATCATGAGCTTGGTCTTCTACGACACGGAAACCACTGGGACCGAGATATTCTTTGACCAGATCCTCCAGTTTGCTGCGGTTCTAACGGACGAAGATTTGAAGGAGATTGACCGCTTCGAGGTTCGGTGCCGCCTCTTGCCCCATGTAGTGCCTGCGCCCGAAGCAATGAGCGTTACGGGTGTGAAGGTATCGCAGCTCACGAATTCGGCTTACCCGTCGCATTACGAGATGGTTCGTGCCATTTCCACAAAATTGCTGTCGTGGTCCCCGGCTTTATTTCTTGGTTGGAATTCCATCAGGTTTGATGAGGATTTGGTTCGGCAAGCCTTTTACAAGACTTTACACAACCCATACCTGACCAACAGCGGTGGCAATAGTCGTTCGGATGTTATGCGCATTGTGCAGGCGTGCAGCATTTATCAGCCAGATGCGCTTACTTTCCCCACGGGCGCGGACGGAAGTACAATATTCAAATTGGACCATATTGCGCCAGCCAACGGGTTCAACCACGACGATGCACACGATGCGATGGGTGACGTTCAAGCTACGATTTATCTCTGCCGGATTCTTGTTGAGAAAGCGCCGGACATCTGGTCGTCCTTCATGCGCTTCAGCAAGAAAGCTTCTGTTATCGATTATATCAATGAGGAACCGGTATTCTGCCTGAATGAATTTTATTTTGGTCGTCCGTTTTCGTTTGTCGTTACAAAAATTGGTAACAATTCCGAAAACAGTGCTGAGTGTTATGTTTTTGATTTGAGTGTCGATCCTGAGTTGATGCGGCAACTCACCGCAGGTGAACTTGCAATGCGCGTTACGCAATCACCAAAACCAGTACGCAAATTAAAATCAAATGCCGCCCCTATGCTTTTTTCTGCTGACGAAGCTCCTGATATTTGTAAGGGCCGGGGATTAGGAATAGAAGAGTTGCAGCGCCGCGCGGAAATCCTGAGGCAGGATGCAGGTTTGCGGGGACGATTGATTTCTGCCTTAGAGTCCCAAAAAGAGGAATATCCACCCTCCCCTCATGTTGAAAAGCAGATTTACGACGGGTTCATCGGGGAGCCAGATCAGAAACTTATGGCACAGTTCCACGATACGGAGTGGCCCAAACGTATTGCGATAGTTGAAAAATTCCAAGACCCCCGGCTGAAAGTAATCGGAAGGCAGTTGATTTACCAAGAACGACCTGATCTTTTGGACGAAGTGACACACCGGGCGCATGATGTGGCAGCTGCGAAGCGGCTACTGGGACAGGGCGAGGAAATATCCTGGCTGACCTTACCTCAAGCAATCGAACAGCTTGATGGAATGTTAGTTGGCGCGTCAGGAGCGGAATTGAAACTGCTCCGAGAACACCAGCAGTATCTTCGAAAGCTCCATAAGCAAGCGCTCAAGCATGTGAAGTGAACGTCACGGGCCTTGAGATTCACCTTTTGGACGTTTCCCCATCCTTCCGTTCTCGACGTTTCGAATCGCCTGTCTACAGCGAGCTTCACGTCATGCAAATAATGGTCGCCCCTGTAGAGATCAACCAATTGTTGATTGATCCTGCGACCACAAATTGGGCGGGGATTCCTTGATTTGGGTCTTCCCAGGTTGTGATTCAACCAGTGCCGATACGGCCGAATAATTCACGAAGAGTATTAGCGGTTGTATTTCAAGTGGTTATCGACATTTCACGGCCCAAAACGCAAGGCGCATACCATTAAAAGCTTTACGGCCGCTCACTTTTTAGGCGCACTGACAGAAGTGCGCACTTGGCCATAATCTTCTTGCCGCCTGCGGCAAACCTCTACGGCGCACGTCGCGTGAACCGGTGTGCCTTGCGCCTGGCGCGCGCGATCCGGGAGCGACGTGCCGGCTTGCGTGCAAATATCCAAAAAAACATCGTCCGAATCCGCGTTGTGCGGCCATGTATGGGTTGGCCGTCCAACAGGCAGATGAACGACAATAACGGGCGGAACCTGGCATGGGTTTCCCTCGCAATAATGTCCGCCGCAGTCCGCCGCTCAACGCCCAAACGCTGAATTTGGAAGCTCTGAATTCAGGGAGTTTCGTGTTCCAACCATCCTTTCACCTGATTTTGTCAGCCATATCGGAGGATTTTTTACCAGTGCGCAAGATGGGAAACCCTCTGGGTAACTCAAAAAGTTGAGTCCGGTCGGCAGCATGCAGGCAAATGGGGATGCATTGGCGATTTGTTCAGATTGTGTAATCAAGCTTTGACAACAACCTCGGTCGCACAACAATAATCAGAAACCTATGGCGCTATACGAAGGGCGTTTGTTTCATCCGGTGCTTTGGTTGGCGCTGCTGACCATCGCCCTGTTTTCCTCAGGTTGCCGAACGACAACCGAGACTTCACTATTCACCACCTCAGGCCCGGGTTGGCACGCGCAAGAAGGGCAGGCCACCTGGCGACCGGGCCGCGGGTTGCCGGAGTTGGGCGGAGACCTGGTGATGGTCAGCCACGAGGACGGACGGTGCGCCATCGAGTTTGCGAAAACGCCGCTGTCGCTGGTTTCGGCCCAAACCACCCGCACCAATTGGCTGATCCAATTCCCGGCGGGCAGAATAGGCTTCACCGGGCGCCGGCAGCCGCCGGCCCGCTTTGCCTGGCTTTATCTGCCTGCGGCCCTTTCCGGGGAACAGCTCCCTCCGCCGTTGCGTTTTGAGCGCAAACCAGACGGAGGCTGGCGGCTGGAAAACACTCGCACAGGTGAAACCCTGGAAGGCTTTCTCGCGCCGTGAGTTTGTTCCTGAAACGCTGGTGGTGGGCCTTGCTCGTTGTGGCGGTCGGCCTCGGATTGTGCCGGCTCCGGTTTGACGTGGACATCCTCAACCTGCTGCCGCCGGACGAACCGACGGTCCAGGGACTGAAACTTTACCAGCAGCATTTCGCCAACGCGCGGGAACTGGTCATCACCCTCCGTGCCCCGGACGCCGAACGGGCCGAGCGGCTGGCGGATGCGCTGGCGACCCGCCTGCGGCAGCAGACGAACCTGGTCGCCGCAGTGTCCTGGCAGCCGCCGTGGATGGAAAATCCGGGTCAAATGGCTGAACTGCTCGGCTGCCTGTGGCTCAATCAACCGCCGGAATCTTTCGCCGCCCTCACCAACCGGCTCGCGCCCGACCGGCTGCAAGCCGTGCTGACCGAAACCAAGGAAGTCCTTGCGACTTCCATGTCGCCGATGGACGTCGCCCGGCGCGCCTTCGATCCGTTCGATTTGTTGAACCTGCCAGCGCTCACCAATCTCAGCGGCTTTTCCATGGAACAGGGACAGCAAATGTTTGCCTCCTCGGAAGGCAACTTCCGCCTGGTGTTCGTCCAATCCGGCGTGGACCTGTCCAGTTATCGTCAGTGTGCGAGCTGGCTGAAATCCATCCGGGCCGTGGTGGCCAGCCTGCGCGCGGAGCAGCCGCAGGCGGACTGGGAAGGCGTCGTGGTCCATTACACCGGTCGTCCGGTTTTTGTGACGGAAATTGCCGGGAGCATGCAGCACGACATGAGCGGTTCGGTGGCCGGGACAACCGTCATCATCGCCCTGCTGTTCTGGCTGACGCACCGGCGCTGGCTGCCGATGCTCTGGCTGCTGACGTTGCTGGGGTTGATTTTGGGCGCAACGCTGGCGCTGGGCGGGCTGGTGCTGGGGGCCATCAGCGTGGTGAGCATGGGCTTTGCCGCCGTGCTGCTGGGGCTGGCGGTGGATTATGCCGTGGTGCATTACCAGGAGGCGCTGGCACATCCGCAATTGTCGGTGCCGGAAATCCGCCGGGCCATCGCGCCGAGCATTCTTTGGGCGGCCATCACCACCATGAGCGCGTTCCTGGTCCTGAATCTGGGCGGTTTGCCCGGCTTGGGACAACTGGGCACGCTCGTGGCCATCGGCGTGGGCCTGGCAGCGCTGGTCATGGTGATGATTTATCTGCCGCCGTTGTTTCCCAACCGTCGAAAGCCGCCGCCGGCCCAAACACCAGTTAGCTGGTGGAGTTATTTTGTCCCGCCGCAGGAATCACCGGTGGCCGGGCCGGCACCGGCAAAACAATCCTGCCGCACTGCCTTGGTGTTGACCGGGCTGGTTTTGTTCGCAGCGGGCGCGGTGTTGTGCTTTCACCGGCCCGGGCTGGACCGCAGCGGGAACGCCCTGCGCCCGCAACGCGGCGAGGCGGAAACGGCACTCGACGAAATCAAGTCCGCGATGGGACTGCCGCCGGACCCGCTCTGGCTGATCATCTCCGGCCGGGATGAGCCGGAAGTCTATCGGCGGCTATCCCTTGCCGAAGGGGTGCTCAACGACGCGGTTTCCAATCACATCATCGCCCGGTATCTGCTGCCGACCGCGCTGTGGCCGCGTGCCGAACAGCAGGCGGCGAACCGGGCGACGGCGGCCATTCTGGGAAAACAAGGCCCGGTGCTGCGGGAGGCGGCGCGGCGCGAAGGTTTCAACACCAACGCCCTGGTTCTGACCGAGGAGCTGGTGCGGATATGGGCGCGCGCCGGTGCCAGCACCGGCGTGGTCTGGCCGACCAATCAGGTGAGCCAGTGGCTGTTGAAACGGTTCGTGGCACGCACGCCCGACGAATGGCTGGTAATGGGCTTGATTTATTCGGCAACCAACCGGGTTGAGGCCGCCTCCCTCGCCGGTTTGTCCACCCGGCTGGCCGAAAACCGGGCACTGCTCTCCGGCTGGGAACTGCTCGGCAGCACGACCCTGAAGCGGGTGCAGGCAAAAATGTGGCAGGTGGTGACGCCCATGGTTCTCCTTGTGCTGGCTTCGCTCTGGTTCGCCTTCCGCCGGCCAACCGAGATCCTGCTGGGCGCGGCGGTGTTGTTGCTGAGCGGGCTGTGCCTGCTGGCGACGATGGCGGTCGCGGGCTGGTCTTGGAACCTGATGAACCTTATGGCCCTGCCGCTGATGCTGGGTGCGGGGGTGGACTACACCATTTTTATCCAACTGGCTTTGCGCCGGCATGGCGGTGACCTCGGCCTGGTCCGGCGCTCCGTCGGACGCGCGTTGATGTTGTGCGGTGGTACCGCCATGGCCGGGTTCGGGTCGCTCGGCTGGTCCAGCAATCCTGGCATGGCCAGCCTGGGCAGGGTGTGCGCGGTCGGCATCGGCGCCAACATGATCATTTCCGTGTTTCTGCTCCCGGCCTGGTGGACGTGGTTAAGTCCGAAATCCGAAATCCGAAATCCGAAGTCCGAAAACGGCGTCAGGCCATCACGCGCGGCGTCAGGCCCTGCCCTCAACCCTCAACCACCCATCCTCCATAGCACCGGCGACGGAGGATCAACCCTCAACTCCTCATCTTTCTATCGCGCCGGCCTGTGGCGGTTTGGACTGGCCGTCGTGCGAATCCTGCCGCCGGTATTGGTGAAGGGATTCTCGGTAATCGTGGCTGAGTTCTATTTCCTTTTCCGCCGGCAACGCCGCGAGGTGGTGGTGCGGAATTTTCTGCCCGTCTTTGCCGGCGACCGATCCGCTGCCGAAAAGGCCGCCCACCGGCTCCATCGGAAATTCGCCCTGAAACTGGTGGACCTGTGGCGCGTCGAGGGCGGTGTGCCGGTGCAAAACTGGCTGACCAATTCCGGCGAACTGGAAATCATCCGGACCGCCCAGCAACGCGGCTGCGGCATCCTTTTCATCACGCTCCACCTCGGCAATTGGGAGCATGGCGGCCTGTTGCTG
>Ga0187848_10000138_pt1 | contig 65495 bp, 47 predicted proteins | sample June2016WEW_4_40_FD_132424 | JGI IMG/M metagenome (GOLD analysis project Ga0187848, IMG submission 132424) | Peatland microbial communities from SPRUCE experiment site at the Marcell Experimental Forest, Minnesota, USA - June2016WEW_4_40 | ecosystem: Environmental > Terrestrial > Soil >... | reverse complement strand
GGCGGACAGGCCCACGAAAATGCCGTGGTTCGGCAACAAACAGCTCCTGATCCGCTTCGCCTAGAGCCGTGAAACCAGCGAAATGTTAGGTCAAGGCAGTACCGTGGAAATCGAGGCTAGCCGGCGAATTTGTCGGCCGCCGCCACCAGGGCGCGGCTGTTTGGCGGGTCGAAGGTGCTATGGCCGCTATCCGGGGTAATGACGAGGTCGGCTTCGGGCCACGCACGGTGCAGCGCCCACGCGCTTTCCATGGGGCAGACGACGTCGTAACGGCCCTGCACGATTACACCGGGGATGTGGCAGATGCGCGAGGCGTTGCGCAGCAACTGGTCGTCGGTCTCGAAGAAACCCTTGCGATAAAAGTAGTGGACCTCGATGCGTGCGAAAGCCAGGGCGAACTCATCCTCTTCGTAGTGGCCGGTGAAGGCGGGATCGGGCAGGAGCTTGGATGTGGCGCCTTCCCATCCGCTCCAGATCTTGGCAGCGGCGAGGCGCACGTCCGGATCGTCACTGGTCAGGCGGCGGTGGTAGGCCGAGAGCAGATCGCCGCGCTCCGCCTCGGGGATGTGGGCGAGGTACGGCTCCCAGGCATCCGGAAAGAGGACCGACGCGCCACGCTGGTAGAACCAGTCGATTTCCTGCTTCCTGAGGAGGAAAACGCCGCGAAGGACGAGTTCGGCGACGCGATCGGGATGAGTTTCGGCATAAGCGAGGGCGAGAGTCGAGCCCCAGGACCCACCGAACACCTGCCAGCGTTCAATGCCGAGATGCTCGCGGATCTTTTCGATATCGGCGACCAGGTCCCAGGTGGTGTTGGCTTCCAGAGACGCGTACGGGGTGCTCTTGCCACAGCCACGCTGGTCGAAGTTGACGATGCGGTACTTTTCGGGGTGGAAGAAGCGCCGCTGTTTGGGATCGGAGCCGCCGCCGGGACCGCCGTGCAGAAACACCACCGGTTTGCCGGAGGGGTTGCCGCTTTCCTCGAAGTAGATCTCGTGGACGGGCGAGACCTGGAGCCGGCCCGTCTGGTAGGGCTCGATCGGAGGGTAGAGCCAGGTGACGGGATCCTTGGCGATGGATATGGGCAAGCGATGGTTGGGCATCGCGAGCAGTATACCGAATCGTGCGAGGCGCTGGCGCGGCGGACGCACCCGGACGGCGAATGCCGCTCAGGCGTAGCCCATCACCGGGTAACAGGTAAACGGCTGATCGCCGATCTCCCAGTAGGGCATGTACTCATACTGGGGGTGGCCGGCGATAGCGAAGTGTAGAAGCTGGCCGGGCTTGGGCTGAAGGAAATGCGTCAGGTCCGCTTCGGCGATGGGGATGCGCGCTTCGCCTTTTGCGTCCACCTCGCCGACGAGCGCCAGCAGGATGGGGCCGTACTCGAGCGCGAACCGCTCCTGGCCGGCGACTCTCTCCTGGCCGGTGTAAGCCGTGAGGCGAAAATCCATGGGCAAGGTGAAGGAGATGGTGTCGCCGTCCTTCCAGGTGCGGTCCAGCGCGACATAAGTCCCCGCGCGTCCGATGGCTACGGTGGCGCCATTCACGCGGATGGGCATGCGCGCGGCGGCCCAGCAAGGAACCCGCACGCGGATTTTGGCGGGGACCGGACGCGCCGCCGCGAGGCGCAGCTCCACATTCGGCCGCAACGGAAACTCGGTGGCCATGGTCAATTCGATCGGCTGTTCCGCCGGGGACCAGGCGATGTTGGACGCCGCGAAGAGGTTCACATACAATCCGCCGGGGGCGATGGAGTAGATGAATTCCGGCATGGCGCCCAGCAGCCTTGTACCCTGGCCTTCGCAGCAGGTGTTGGTGCGGTACCCTGGGCGTCCCGCGCTCCCCGCCGGAGAGCTGCGGTCTTTTTGGCCGACCAAATACGCAGTGTAACGAATGCCCTCGGCGCCCACCTGGTTGGCCAGGGCCACGTTGTAAATCGATTTCTCGATTTCGGCGACGTACTTCTCCTGTTCCGGATCGAGCAGGTGAAATCGCTGGTTAAAGAACGACCAGAAGGCGTTGCCGCAGAGCTCGCCAGTCTTGGCGTGCAGGCGGTAGGAGCCCGGCGGGTAGATGCCGTTCTCGCAGATGGCGATGGCGCCGCCGGCGTGTTCCCACTTGTCGTGATAGAGGTCCCACCCGCCCATCGCGGCATCCAAGTATCGCTGGTCGCCGGTGGCCCGGTACAGGTCCATGTAGGCTTCGAGATCGGTGATCAGGTAGCAGTGCGGGCGGTCGTAGGGATACTGCCAGATGGCGGCTTCCTCGCGCCTGGCCAACTGCGCCAGCCAGTAGTTTTCCTGGAAGTACCGCTGCACGACCTGGAGGTCCTCGGGCTTGCCGGCCGGGGTGAAATACATGCGGGTGTTGGCGATCATGCCCTGGACCCCTTGAATCGCGCCGCGCAGCAGCCGTGGCAGGTAGGGGCAGCGATCGAACCAGTCGTAGTAGCCGCGGAGCAGGCGGAAGGCGTCCTGGTTTCCGGCGTGACCGGCTTCGATCAGGCCGTGGGTCAGCCAAGCCCTGGTGTAGGCGCCACGTTCGGAGTAGAAAATGGTGTCCTCCGGGTAGGCCATGATGTAGCCGTTCGGCTGGCGGCACTCGGCGATTCCGGCCACCACCTGATTCAGGCGGCCGCGCAACTCGCGGTGTTCGGTCCAGCGCAGCGAATTGCCGGCGCCCATGAGGAACCGGCCGGCATTCGAACCGGCCAGATCGTCCTGCCAGAATCTCTCCCGCTTGGGCAGATCCGGCGGGCTGGGCTTGCCGGCGCGGTCGCGAAAATCCTGCAGCAACTCGGCCACGCTAAATGAGCTGAGCAGGTAGCCTATGTTATTTTCGAAAGCCGTCCGAAGCACGCCGGCTCCGAGTTGTACTCCCCCGCGCGGAACCCGAACCCGTCCGGCTACCGGCTTCCAGCCGGCGGCGCGCGTGACGTTGCCCGGATTGTCGGTAACGATGGTTTCCCCTTGCGGCCGGGCCGGGCGCGTCAAAGCCGTCACACCCAGTGCGCCCTTGGCGGAATCTGCAATGGGCCGCCCGACGGCGATATCCTGCCCACCGGAAACCACGTCTATCTTGGACAGCGAGAACCGGTAGCTCGGCGGCGCCGTGTTGCCAGACTGAGGCGGCGCGGGAACCGGCCTGAGCTTGGTGGCTGTCACCCGCACGTAGCGACCCTTGGCCCCGGAAGCGACGAATGTCTGGATGCGGTCGGCGGGATCGCTCAGGTCGGTCCCGGTGCGGTCGCTCACCGGCGTGGCGGAAGCGAACTTCGGGTCGTCCGAGATGTCGATCCGGAACCGCACGGGGAAGCCGATGCCGCGCGGCGGCGATGGATTGGGCGATGGATTGAACTTGGGATAGAGCTTCACCGCATCGATCTGGCGCGACGATCCCAGGTCCACCTGAACCCAACGGACATCGTCTTCAGCGGCGGCCGGAAGCGCGTCATATCCGGCTCCGGTGGGCCAGGTCATCCTCTCGTCGCCACTGGCGTCCCCAGGCGTCTGTGCCGTGCCCGCGCCGCCTGCCGCTCCACCAAGGAGCATCGCGCCCACAAAATCCCGTCTTTTCATAGCTACGGCCCCCGCCAATAAACTGAATGCCGCTTGCCGCAAGGCCGGGGCGGCCTTCTTGCATTATGGGCGCGCCAGGTCGGCTTTGGAGGCGGCTTCGTCTTTCGTATGGCAAGAGAGAATAGATAAATAAATTTGATCGTGGTTATTTGCCTTTCTTGCTTGATTCCCAGCTCCCACCGTGGATAGCTTATAGACACATCGTTTGTACTCCCTGTAACGTAACCAGAGGGCCCTCCATGATTGAGCTCGATTGCGATCGCGATTAGCCCGGTCGGCTGATCTCAGGGACTTTAGCAACTCCGACAAACCAAAACAGAATAGAGGCAATACAAGAGGGGATTGCGTAGCCTCTACTCCGCAGGTATTCCGGTGTCGTTTCAGGAGGTGAGGCAGTCAAAGACGATCACCCCATGGCGGCCTCGTGAACTTGTTTTTAGTACTCGTAGTATCAATGTCGATAGATTTAGTATGCATTGCTCTTGATATTGAAACCTCAATACTATACAATCTCGATAGAGTATATCTATATTGCTCTAGAAGAGAGGAGTAGTAAAATGCGAACCGACCCATACCGTATGACTCAAGGCCGCGTTGTCGAGCCGAAGCTCTTGCAGGTGCAACGCTGTCCCGGGCTGTGGGTGCGGTTACTTGCCGTGGTGGCCGGGCTGGCGCTCACTTCAGCGGTGGCATGGGGACAAGCGGTGGCTTCCGGAACCGTCGGCGGGCAGGTGACGGACCAGGGCGGCGCCGTAGTCGCGGGCGCCAGGGTCCAACTGGTGGATGTGGATACCAAGACGCCGCGTTCCACCCTCAGCAACCCGGCCGGACGCTATGATTTCGTCGACGTTCCGCCGGGTGTTTACGATTTGACGGTGACGCATCCGGGATTCGCGCTGGCTCGCGTGCCGGCGCAGAAGGTGGACGTGGGGTTGAGCTTGACGCTGGACGTCCGGCTCGAAGTAGGAACGACCTCGACCACCGTGGATGTGACCGCTTCGGCCGGGGCTGAGTTGCAGACCTTGAACGCGACGGTGGGCTCCACGATTGCAGGCGATTCCCTGCTGTTGCTGCCCAACCTGAACCGGGATGTGTCGTCTCTATCCGTCCTGCAAGTCGGCGTTACGCCCAGCGGGCAGGTGGCGGGCGTGCAGAGCGACCAGAACGCGTTTCAAGTGGATGGCGGCAGCATCAGCGACGATATGGCGGGGACCAGCAACACATATACTACGTCCTTCGCGTCCAATAACGCGCCCAGTGGGGTAGTTCCAACGCCGATCGAAAGCGTGGAAGAGTTTAAGGTCAACCTCAGCAACCAGACCGCGGATTTCAACGGCGCTGCCGGCAGCCAGGTTCAGTTGGTCACCAAGCGAGGCACCAATCAATTCCATGGAGCTCTGTACGAGTACTTTTACGCCAGCAACGTGGGTGCGGCCAACACCTGGAAGGACGATCACACCCCCTCCGGAAACTTACCATACACACCTTTGCCGAAGACCCACCGCAACCATTACGGCGCGGCTCTGGGCGGCCCGCTCCTGCCGAATTGGGCCAGCGGAAAAACCTACTTTTTCGGCAATTTCGAAGGCTACGATTACCCCAATGCCACCACTGTCGAAAAGTACGTTCCCACGGCTTTGATGCGGGCCGGAGTAATCCAGGTGCCCAATAGCGCCGGCGTCTATTCGGCCTATAACCTCAATCCATATCCGGTGACCGTCAACGGGAAGACCTATAACCCGGCGACGTGCGTCGGAGGCGGCCTTTGCGATCCGCGCGGCCTAGGCCTCAACTCGATCGTCAACCAACTCTGGTCGAAGTATATGCCGCTGCCCAACGATCCGCAGTCGGGCGACTTGTATAATACGCAGGGTTATCGCTCCACTGTGGACCTGCCGCAAACCCAGCGCTTCGGCGTGCTGCGGCTCGATCACGATTTCGGCGCGCGCAACCACTTCACCGTCAGCGATCGGTATTACACCTTTAATCAGTTGACTTCCGGGCAGGTCGATATTGGCGGCGCGGTGGGGAGCGACACTTTCGGTCAGGGCGCCTCCACCTTCTCCAAGCCACAAAAGGGCGAGTACTTCGTGACAGGATTGACCACCAACATCACTCCTACGCTCACCAACGATTTCCATTTCAACTACCTCCGCAATTACTGGTCGTGGGCCGACGCAGGCGGCACTCCTCAATTGCCGGGTTTAGGCGCGGCGCTGGAAATCGGCGGCGAATCGTCGAACGCCCTGGTCCCCTATAATGTGGATACCCAGAGCACGCGGCAACGCGCCTGGGACGGACACGACCAGTCTTATCGCGACGATTTGACGCTGCTTCATGGCAATCACTTCCTGCAGTTTGGAGGTTCCTATAACCGTAACTTCGACTTCTATACCCGTAACGACAACGGCATCGCCACCGATGCTTACCCCGTTTATCAGGTTGGCAGCGGCTCCGGCCTGGTAACCACGGCTTATCAACCCGCCGGTTTGCCTTCCAGCCAATCTTCCAATTGGCAGAATCTTTATGCCGAGGTGCTGGGCATTGTTTCCCAACCGCAGGTGATGTACACGCGCAGCGGTACGAGCCTGACCCTGAACCCGGCGACCTCTCCGATTGCGGTTCACGCCATCGTGCCCAGCTACAACTTCTATCTTTCCGATAGCTGGCATATTCGGCCGAGCCTCACCTTGACCTACGGCTTGGGCTACGCCATCGAAATGCCGCCCTACGAACTGAATGGCAAACAGGTGCAAATCGTCGACCAGGCAAATCCGAGCGTCCCACTCAATCTGGCGGGCTATATGGCCAAGAAGCAGCAAGCCGCGCTGGCAGGCCAGGTGTACGATCCGACGGTCGGGTTTGCGACCGTGCGCAACGTCGGCAGCGGAGAAAAGTACCCGTTCGATCCCTTCTATGGGGAGCTCAGCCCGCGCCTGGCGGCGGCCTGGAACCCGAACTTCAAGGACGGCATACTGGGCAAGCTTTTGGGTTCCGGAAAGACGGTGGTGCGCGGCGGATATAGCCGGATCTACGGCCGTTTGAACGGCGGCCGGGTGGTAGGCAGCCCCGTGTTGGGCGCGGGACTGGAGCAGGTGGACCAGTGCATCGGCGCCAGTATTACCGGCCAATGCCTGGGCATCAACGGGGTGGACCCGAACTCGGCATTCCGCATTGGCACCGACGGCCTGTCTTTCCCGCTTCCGGTGACGCCGACCTTGCCCCAGCCCTATTACCCTGGCGTCAACGGCGCGATTTCCGCCGCCGATGGAGCGGGTGTCGACCCCAAGCTCCGGCCCGACCGCTCCGACCAATTCAATTTCACGATTCAGCGCGCGCTCTCTTCCAAGTTGATCGTCGAAGCCGGCTACGTTGGGCGCATCATTCGCGACGAATACAACCTGGTAAACATCGATGCGGTTCCGACCATGACCACCCTCGGTGGGCAGACCTTCGCCAGCGCGTTCGCCAATCTCTACCAGGAAGTGAGCGCCAGCCAAACCATCACCGCACAACCATTTCTCGAGACCGCGTTGGGCGGCGCCGGCTCGAAGTATTGCTCGGGCTACGCCAGTTGCACCGCGGCAGTGGCCAGTCTGCAGAAAAGCGCGATTGTTTCGACCCAGGTCTACAACCTATGGAGCGCGCTCAACGCCGCGCCTTCCTGGACTCTCGGCCGCACCCTGCTGGCTTCGCCGGCGGTCAATGGCGGAAACGTGGGCACTCAGCTCACCTCCTACGAAATGGCTTCCAGCGTCGGCTTTGGCAATTACAACGCGGTATTTTTGCGCTTCACCTCCCGCGATTGGCATGGCCTCACGGCACAATCCAACTTCACCTGGAGCCGCGCCCTGGGCACGGCGGATTCGGCCCAGAGCAGCAGCTCGCAGACCGTGGTCGATCCGTGGAACATGCACGATTCCTACGGCCCGCAGAACTTCGACATCCGGTTTACTTACAACCTGGTGATGCTCTATAAGTTGCCGTTCTTCCGCGGCCAGCATGGTGTGCTCGGGCGTGTGCTGGGCGGATGGGCCGTGGCGCCGCTGTTCACCGCCCAGAGCGGCTCTCCGGTTGAGGTCAGCATCGGCACCGGCAGCGCGTCCGACGCCCAGTCGTACGGCGAAGAATACGGCAACAGTAACGTGGCCGTCGAAAACGCCCAATTGACAACCGCTTTCACCGGCGGGAATTCGGCGCACTACAACGTCAATGTGGCGAGCGGCGCGGGCGTGAACGGCAACCCCTCGGTAGGTGGATCGGGAATCAATCTGTTTGCCAACCCGAACGCGGTTTTCTCGCAGTTTCGCCCCCTGATTCTGGGGTACGACAACAACGCCAGCGGAGCCGGACCGATCCGCGGCTTTCCGACCTGGAATCTCGATGCCACGCTGTCGAAAGAAATCCGCGCCACCGAAAGAGTGGGCGCTACGCTGTCGGTTCAGGTCTACAACGCGCTGAATCATTTCCAGCCTTCCACGCCCTCTCTGAACATCGACAGCCCGCAAACCTGGGGCGTAGTCACAGCCCAGGCAAATACACCGCGCACGATGGAGTTCGGCTTGAGGGTGCATTTCTAACCCAACACAGACTAAAGTCTGTGCTACCTTTTGGTGGCACAGGCTTTAGCTGTGAGTAAGTTCACTACAAGATATAGGGATCCCGGAGACTAATCATGCAAATCACACGAAGATCAAGCCCGCAACGGCTGGCCGCCCTGGTTCTGGCAATCGGCGGCGTCGTGTATGCCCAAAAGCAGATCACCGTGCCGAAATTCAGTGAATACACAGTCGGCGACGATTATTTCCTGGCCAACTACACCCAACTGCTGGACTACTGGAATACCGTGGTCAAACAGTCCGACCGGATGAAGCTGGTTCAGATCGGAAAGACGGCGGAAGATCGCCCGATCGTGATGGCGATTATCACTTCACCGGCCAATCACAAGAATCTGGCGCACTACAAGGAGATTTCGCAGCGGCTGGCGCGGGCCGAAGGGTTGACCGATCCACAAGCCCGCGCGCTCGCTACCGAAGGCAAGGCGGTGGTCTGGATCGACGGCGGTCTCCACGCCACCGAATGTATCAACGCGCAGGCGCTGTTCACCGAGACCTACCAGTTGCTCACGCGCAACGATGCGGAAACGCTCCGCATCTTGAACGACGACATTCTGCTGCTGGTGCCCATCAACCCGGACGGCATGGAACTGGTCTCGAACTGGTATATGCGCGAGAGCGATCCGAAGCTTCGCAACGTCAACTCCATCCCGCGCCTTTACCAAAAGTACGTGGGCCACGACGACAACCGCGACTCCTACATCGCCAATCAGCCCGAAACCGAAGCCGTCAACCGCCAGATGTACATCGAATGGATCCCCCAGATCATGTACAACCAGCACCAGACAGGGCCGGCCGGCGCGGTCCTGTTCTTTTCGCCGTTCCGCGACCCTTTCAATTACAACCAGGATCCTCTGGTTCCCATCGGCATCGATCTGGTATCGGCGGCCGTGCATGAAAGATTCCTGGCCGAAGGCAAACCCGGCGCCGTGATGCGCAGCAACGCCCCCTACTCCACCTGGTTCAACGGCGGGGACCGCACCACCACGGGCTTCCACAACCAGATCGGCCTGCTGTCGGAAATCATCGGCAATCCGACGCCCATGAGCATTCCGCTGGTTGCTAGCAAGCTACTGCCGAACGGAGACCAGCCGGCGCCTATCGGCCCTCGCCAGGAGTGGCATCAGCGCCAAAGCATCGACTACGTGCTCACCGCCGACTGGGCCATCCTCGACGTCGCTTCCCGGTTCCGCGAGGAGTTCCTTTACCGCATCTATCGCGCGGGGAAAAATTCCATCGAGCGTGGCAGCCAGGATTACTGGACGCTGACTCCCAAGCGCATCGCCGCCATGGAGGCCGAGTACGCCAAAGACGACCCCGCGGCGGCCCGGCGGCTCGCCGCCGGTGGGGGCCTCGGAGGCGATACCGGTGGAGGCGGAGGATTCGGCCAGGGTTTGCCCCTTAAGTACTGGGACCAGTTGCACACGCCTGAGGCGCGCGATCCGCGCGGCTACATCATTCCCTCCGATCAGCCCGACTTCCTGACCGCCACTAAGTTCGTCAATGCGCTGATGAAGGCGGGCGTGGTGGTGGATCACGCCACGCGGGACTTCCGGGTTGCCGGCAAAGAGTATCCGGCCGGCTCGTATGTGATCGTCGCCGCGCAGGCTTTTCGTCCTCATCTCCGCGACATGCTGGAACCGCAGGACCACCCCAACGATTTCATCTACCCGGGCGGTCCGCCGCGGCCTCCCTACGACATCACCGGCTACACCCTGGCCTTTCAGATGGGCGTACAATTCGACCGCATTCTCGACGGCTTCGAGGGCCCGTTCGAAAAGATCCCCGATCTGCTGAAGCCTCCGCCCGGAAGAGTTTCGCACGCGTCCGATACCGCGGGTTATCTGCTGAGCCATCAGGTCAACGATTCGTTTGTCGGCACCAACCGGCTCCTCGCCGCCGGAGAAGATGTCTACTGGCTGAAGAAAGAATTCAGCGCCAACGGCAAGACCTACGCCGCCGGAACCATTTATATTCCGGCCCGGCCCTCCACCGCCCCGCTACTCGACAAGCTGGCTGCGGAAATAGGTCTGAGCTTCGACGCAACCTCGGCCAAGCCTTCCGGCGCTGCCCTCCAGCTTCACCCCGTGCGCGTAGGCCTGTGGGACCGTTATGGCGGTTCTCAGGATTCGGGCCATATCCGCTGGATGTTCGAACAAGCCTTCCCCACGTCCTATCAGCTTGTCTACGCGCCGACCTTGGACGCTGGAAACCTCAAGAGCAAATATGACGTGCTGATCTTCCCCGGCGGGGGTCTTCCCGGCGAGTTCGGCGGGCGCGGGGGCCGCGGCGGCGGCGGTGGCGGTCCGGATGCGGCGGCTGGCCGGGGCGGACGCGGCGGCCGGGGAGGCGGTCAAAGGAACGTCCCCGACGAATACAAAGACCAGATTGGCAACGTCACCCTGGCCACTACCGCTCCGCAGCTTCGGAGGTTTGTCGAAGACGGCGGAACCCTCCTCGCCATCGGCAGTTCAGCCGGCTTCGGCTCGGCCCTAGGCTTACCGGTTACCAGCGCTCTCACGGAAATGGGCCCGGACGGCGCCCAAGTGAGACTACCCACGTCGAAGTTTTACGTTCCAGGTTCGGTCTTGCAGGCCACCGTCGATAACACCTTGCCGATTGCGTATGGCTTGCCGCAGAAGGTCGATGTCTTTTACGACAACAGCCCCGCTTTTCGGTTGTTGCCGGACGCCGCTCTCCGGGGCACATACCCCATTGCCTGGTTCGCTACGCCGGAACCGCTGCGCAGCGGCTGGGCGTGGGGTCAGCAGTACCTGTTCGGCGCTGTCGAAGGCGTAGAAGCGAGTCTGGGTAAAGGAAAGGTATATTTGTTTGGTCCCGAGATCACCTTCCGCGGGCAACCGCACGGGACTTTCAAGTTCCTTTTCAACGCCATCGATCTGGCCGGAGCTACCCAGGTCGACCTGCCGTAGGGGCAAGTGGGGAGACGGTCCGCTAAGTACACGGTTTCGCAATTACGGTGACGTATTCAGCAACCGCTCTTTGACAGTCGCGGCTCCGACCCGAACATTCGATCCTGATGCCAACAGGCTCGAGTTTGCGAAAGCGCCGCGAGTCAGAGCCGCGACCGTCAAGGAGCGGTTGCCCTGGAATACGTCGCTGAAGCTGGTGGCCCCAGGGCTTGCAATCTCCCGCAAGTCAATCTATTATGGGATATTATAATCTGCAAATCCTCTACACGGAGCCAAATTATGAGATTCGATGACAACGCTTTGAGTATCGGCAGAACGCCGCTCGTAAAACTGAACCGGATCGTCGACCGGAATCAAGCCACGGTGCTGGCCAAGATCGAAGGTCGTAACCCCGCCTATTCGGTGAAGTGCCGCATCGGCGCATCGATGGTGTGGGATGCCGAAGCGCGCGGCGTTCTCACACCGGGCAAGGAGCTGATAGAGCCGACCAGCGGGAACACGGGAATCGCGCTGGCTTTCGTGGCGGCGGCCAAGGGCTACCCTATCACGCTCACCATGCCGGAAACCATGTCGCTGGAACGGCGCAAGGTGCTGGCCGCTTTTGGCGCGCGCGTGGTGTTGACCGAGGGCGCGCTTGGCATGAAAGGCGCCATCGCCAAGGCCGAGGAAATCCACCGCTCCGATCCCGGCCACTATGTCCTGCTGCAGCAATTTCAGAATCCCGCCAACCCGGACATCCACTTCCAGACCACCGGGCCGGAGATCTGGGACGATACCGACGGGCAAATAGACGTTCTGGTCAGCGGAATCGGCACCGGCGGAACCATCACCGGCGTTTCGCGCTACATCAAAAACGTGAAGGGCAAAGCCATTGTCTCGGTGGGCGTGGAACCCGCGGCCAGCCCGGTGATCACGCAACATCTGCGTGGCGAAGCGCTGAAACCGGGCCCGCACAAGATCCAGGGAATTGGAGCCGGGATCATCCCAGGCACGTTGGACCTCGGCGTGGTCGACCGCGTGGAGACGGTTTCCAACGAAGAGTCGGTTGAGACGGCGCGCCGGCTGGCTCGCGAGGAAGGCATTCTCTCGGGGATTTCGAGCGGAGCCGCCACTGCTGTCGCAGCCCGGCTGGCTCGCGAGCCTGATTTCGTCGGCAAAACCATCGTCGTGGTGCTGCCCGATTCCGGCGAGCGATATCTGACCTCAATACTCTTCGAAGGAATCGTGTAATCCTTAAAGTCTGGTGAAGTTCAAGACGCTAGCCATTCACTCAGGCCACTCGCCCGCGGACCACATCGGCGCTGTCATGACGCCGATCTATCAGACTTCCACGTTCGCCTTTCAGGGAGTCAGCCGGCCGGGAGCCTTCGATTACTCGCGGAGCGGCAATCCCACGCGGAAGGCTCTCGAAACCTGTCTCGCCTCGCTCGAAGGGGGATCCTCCGGATTCGCGTTCGCCACCGGGATGGCGGCCGAAACCACAGTGCTGATGATGTTCAATTCGGGCGACCGGGTCGTGGTCCACAGCGATCTGTACGGCGGCACCTATCGCCTGTTCCAATCGGTGCTGCGAGGCAAAGGGATCGACGCCATGTACGTAGACTTGCGCGATGCCTCGGCCACCGAACGGGCGTTGGCCGAGGGAGCCAAGGCCGTGTGGATCGAATCTCCCACCAACCCGCTCATGAACCTGGTGGATCTGGAGGCAGTCTCCGCGCTGGCGCACCGCCATGGCGCCATTGCCATCTGCGACAACACCTTCCTGTCACCCTACTTCCAGCGGCCGCTCGATTTTGGCGTGGATGTGGTGGTGCACTCCACTACGAAGTACATCAATGGGCACTCCGACGTGGTTGGCGGGGCCGTGGTGGTGAAAGATGCCGCGCTCGCCGAGAAGATCGGATTTCTGCAAAACGCCATGGGCACGTGCGCGGGTCCCCAGGACTGCTTTCTGGTACTGCGCGGCGTCAAAACACTGGCCGTGCGGATGGAAGAGCACAACCGCAATGCGCTGGCGGTGGCGCGATGGCTGGAACGCCAGCCCAAAGTGTCTGGTGTGCTGCACCCCGGCCTCGAAAGGCACCCCCAGCACGCACTGGCCAAAAAGCAGATGAGCGGCTATGGCGGGACCTTTTCCTTCCGCCTGCGCGGCGGCCAGGACGCCGTGTTTCGCCTGCTGGAGCGGGTGCAGGTGTTCACGCTGGCCGAGTCGCTTGGCGGGGTGGAATCGTTGATCGAGCACCCTGTCACCATGACGCACGTTTCAGTCGACCCCGCCGCGCTCCAGAAGATGGGCATCACGCCCGACTTGGTCCGTATCTCGGTGGGTATCGAAGATGTCGAAGATCTGATCTCCGACCTGGAACGCGCTCTGGCCGGCGTCTGACGGGCTCGACCGCGGAGAATCCATTCGGCGAGTTGGTTCAGTTCGGCCGCCGCGTCGGGCTTGGTCATTGGTCAACCTCTGTGGGCCGACGGGGCTCGGCGTCAAGGAAGTGACGCTACGGCATGATCTACACGTGCTTTCAGCCGGCTGTACGGAGAATCGTCGGGATCGCCGGAAATCCCGCTGGCAGCAGAAGACAGTCCGCTCACCGGCATAGTTCGCCGTTCATCAGTTTTCTGTGACGTTCTGGAGGCAGTTCGCTGTAGATCTAACAGGAGATGAACCCTCGCACCCTGAAAACCCTGATTGTGGACGATGAGCCCATCGCTCGCCGCGTGCTTCGTGAGGATTTGGAGCTGTTGCCCGATATCGAGATCGTGGGCGAGGCCGCGAACGGCAAGGAAGCGTTGGCGGGGATCGAGAAGCTTAAGCCTGACCTGGTCTTCCTCGACCTGCAAATGCCGGTGATGAGCGGGTTCGAAGTGGTCCACAATCTCACCGGAGTATCTGCGCCGGTGGTGGTGATTGTGACGGCATTCGATCAGCATGCGATCCAGGCGTTTGAGGCGGGTGCGGTGGACTACCTGCTCAAGCCGGTCGACGAAGCGCGCCTCCGCAAAGCCGTGGAGCGCGCCAGAAACATATGCGGGCGCCATCTGGAGATCGCAAACCAGGTGGCGCGGATCGCGGCGGCCGACCTGGCCCAGCCGGGTCAGCCACGCAAGGTGGTAGGGCGGAATGGAGCGGACTACATCCTGCTGGACGCCAACGAGATCTTGGCGTTTCAGGCCGAACGCGAATTAGTGTGGATTATCACGGCCAAACAGCGCTTGCTGGCTACCCAGTCGTTGCGGACCATCCAGGAACGCCTTGGCGAGCCCCATTTTCAACGCGTGCACCGCAATGCCATTGTGAACGTGAACCACGTTCGCAAAATTAGTGCGCTCAGTAGCCAGCGCTGGCTCGTCACGCTGAGCAATTCGCTGCAACTCACAGTCAGCAAGCGCCAGGCGCACAACATCAGACAACTTCTCCAGTGGTGACTTGTCGTCCCTTTCACGGCGGTTTCTAGTTCGCTCCCCGAAAGGGCCAGTCCGTCAGCAAGAATTAGCTTGGTGCTCAGGGCCGCGCTTCCCAATACTTGAACAATGAAGAAAATTCTCGCTGTCGGTGCTTTAGGTGTGTTGTTTTTCGGTAGTGCAGGCGGCGCGTTCGGGCAGTCTCTCGGCAACGCCGGCACAATTGAAGGAACCGTTATGGACCCCTCCGGCGCGGCCATGGCCCGCGCCGAAGTCAGCATTCATAACGCTCTTACCAACTACCGGCAGTCCACGGTAACGGACGCGCGTGGTTCGTTTCGATTGGTCAACATTCCTCCCAATCCGTATCACATGGAAGTGAGCGCCGCCGGTTTCAGCGTACACGCGCAGGATGTCGACATCCGCAATTCGGTGCCTGTGCAGCTCAAGATCGCGATGGACTTGGCTGGCGCCGCAAAGACCACAGTCACGGTAGAGGCCGCTGGCGCGGACCTGCTGGAACTGGATCCCTCGGCGCACGTGGATACCGACCGGAATCTGCTCATGGATCTGCCCATAATCGAGCCCGGCGCGGGTTTGAGCAAGGCCATCGTCTACAGCACGGGGGGCGTGGCCGATGACGGCAACGGCTTCTTCCATCCGCTGGGCGATCACGCGCAGGTGAGCTTCGTGATCGACGGACAGCCCATCAGCGATCAACAGAGCAAGGTTTTCTCCACGCAGCTTCCCACCAGCGCCATCCAGAGCATGGAAATCGTCACCGGATCGCCGCTGGCCGAATTCGGCGACAAAACCAGCCTGACGGCGAATGTTACGACGCGGTCCGGCCTCGGCGCCGGGCAGGTGTTCGGCAACATCGATGCGACCTACGGTTCGTTCGGCACCGCTGGAGGAAGCTTCGGCCTCGGATATGGCACTTCAACATTTGGCAACTTTATAGCCGTCGATGGACTGCGCAGCGGCCGGTTTCTTGACACGCCCGAATTCCAGCCGTTCCACGACATTGGGAATAACCAGACTCTCTTCGATCGTCTCGATTTTCAGCCCAGCGGCAAGGATACGCTTCATCTGAATCTGTTCCTGGCGCGGAACAACCTTCAGATTCCGAATAACTTAGATCAGCAGGCGAGCGGCCAGGCCCAAAGCCAGCGGGTTCTTACCTGGAGTATTGCACCCGGATACCAGCACACGGTCAGTGCGCACACGCTGGTGACGATTAACCCCTACGTCCGGAAGGACCAGTTTAATTACTACCCGAGCTCGAATCTCTTCAACGATCTGCCGACCACCCAGAGCCAGCAGAGGCAACTTCCGAACTGGGGCGTGAAGGCCGACGTCTCCACTACCACTGGCCACCACAATCTTAAGTACGGGGTGGATTTGAAGCAGACTCGTCTGCTTGAGAATTTCCAATTCGGCGTCACGGACCCAACTTTTAACCCGATCTGCGTAGACGCCAACGGCAACGCGGCTGGCCCTTCGACTGTCCTGGACCCAAATCAGTGCGGCAACTACGGACTTACCGCAAGCCCGAGCCTGAACCCAGGTATTATTCCCTACGACCTGAGCCGCGGCGGGAGCCTATTTAATTACCACGCCACCGGGAATATCAATCAATATGCGTTCTACATAGAGGACACAATCACGGCGGGACACTTCGTCTTCACGCCGGGTCTGCGTTTCGACCGGTACGACGGCCTGAGCACCGCTACCAGCCCGCAGCCGCGGCTCGGAATCGGCTACAACATTAAAGGCACCGGAACGGTCCTGCGTGTTGCTTACGCGCGGACGATGGAGACACCCTTCAACGAAAACCTTCTTCTATCCAGCGCGACCGGACTCGGCGGGCTGGCGCAGAACGTGTTTGGTTCGGTGGGCGTGCCGCTGCAGCCGGGCAACCGGAATCAGTTCAACACCGGTCTTCAGCAGGCGATCGGCAGGTACCTGCTGATTGACGCCGACTATTTCTGGAAGTATACCCACGGTGCGTACGACTTCAACACGCTAGGAGCCACGACGATTACCTTTCCCATCGTATGGCACAACTCCAAGCTGGACGGAGTCACCGGGCGCGTGAGCACCACCAATATGAAGGGCTTCCAGGCCTACTGGACGTTTGGCCACACCCGCGCCAGATACTTCCCTCCGGAGGACGGGGGACTCATCTTCCAAGGCGCGCCGTTGGCTGCCGGCGTGTTCCGCATCGACCACGATCAGGCGTTTCAATCGACGGGGGTCTTCCGGTACCAGCACAAGAAGGCCGAGTGGATGGCTTTCACGTGGCGTTATGACAGCGGACTGGTCGTGAGCGGCGTGCCGGATGCCGGCGCCGCCATGATCGGTGGTTTGGCCGGTATGTCGCCAAATCAGCAAGTGACGATCGGGCTAGCCTGCAACGGGATGCTGGCCACAGTGGCCGACCCGATCTCCGACTGTCTAAGCACCGGCGGCGGCGAGGGCAAGGTAACCTCGACGCTGCTCACGCTGCCTCAGGGCGGGTACGATAACTTCCCGAGCCAGGAGAACGACGATCATAATCCCGATCGCGTGAAACCTCGCAATGTGTTCAACCTGGGCCTCGGTACGGACAATCTGTTTCATGCCGAAGGCCACAAGCACGTCACGGCATCGGTGGAAATCGCCAACCTGGCCAACAAACTGGCGCTGTACAATTTCCTGTCGACCTTCAGCGGCACGCACTTCCTGCAGCCCCGATCGGTGAACGTGCGGATAGGCCTCGTGTTTTAAGGGCAGGGTCAGACCCGCGATTTTGGGTCAGTTTGACGCTCTGCGACGTGGAGGCAGCCGGGTGCGGACGCCAGGCATTCAATGGTTTTGACGCAAATCCCAATCCCACTGGAAGCGGCTTTTTAGAACCAAACCGGGTCCGCGGCTTCCCAGGTCGAAGCCGCCGCCCACGTTGACGCTGAATCCTGGCCGCGCTTCCCAGTCGCCGCCAGCAAACAGTTGATGCACCTCGGGCTGAGCGCGCGGCGGTACGTTCAGGCTTTCTATTTCACCGTAGTATTCCAGTGAGGGAGAGAAGCTCTTGCGCCTCCATCTTAAGAGCATCGCGGGCTCAAAGTTCCACCCACGCCGCGTACCCGGTCCGTGCAGCGCCCGCTCGAAGACGGGATTGAACACAACCTGCCATCGCGAAAACTCGCGGTCCAGGATGGGCCGGAGTTCCACGCGCCGGGTGTTCTCTTCGTACCGCGCGTTCTGAAATGAGAACTCCGAAACGAAGCCAAGCCGAAACGGCAATTGCCAGGACTCCGGGGCGTAGAAATGCGGCAGGACGCGCCATCCGGCAAATTGAGGTGCATGACCCGGTTCCCAGGCATTGAGAAACATGAAGCCTAACGCAAAGCTTGGCGACACGCCCACTGTCGGCTCCAGTGTAAGGTGGGTCTGGTTGCGCGTGGGAAGCAACGTCCCGTCGCGGACAGCCGTGCCCTGAGGCTCGGCATTGAGGTGAGCTTCAAGACTGTATTGCTTCCAAGACTGCGGCTCGTATTCGTAGATATGGATTTCAAATGGGTCTTGCGCCCAAGCTCCCGGCGCACAACAAAGGAAAAATAGTAGTATGCACTTGTAACGCACGGCCAGCGGCCTCGCGCTCGCAAATCTGAATTGGGAAGACACATCCGAATCGAAAATCTCCATGCCTGGTTATGCCTCGATTCACTCGCTTAGTCTTCAGTGGGATCGTATCAGCCTTTGGGAATCTGTCAGTAGGGCAGGCCTCAGACTGGTCGATCCGGACGGGTTTTCCTATACGCCCGGAAAGGGTATTTCCTGCCCTGGTGTTCATCCTCAATTCAGCGCGCTTATTCCCGCGCTCCATGCCCGAAGCCCAGCGTGTCACCGATGGGGCGGGAGCAGGGATTCCCGCAACCGAACAAACGGCGGCCTGACGATTGTTGCGCCAAGGCGGGCCCGTTTGCCCACACACCGGCGTGAAGCGCCCGCTCGTGGAGGGCTGGCGGCCGGTGGTGAGAAAAGCGTTGGGGCCGCCGGGGGCAGCGCGCATACTGGGCAGGTTATGCGGGGGAAGAACAAACCGCCGCCGATCAGCCGCGCCGCAGCGATCCGGTTGACGCTGAGCGTGGCGCTGATTTTGGGGGTCACTTGCCTGGTTTTGCAATTGAACGTGTGGCACGATGCCGCGCCCGCGGAGGCCGACCAATACTATACGGAACTGCCGGGCGTGGATCTGAGCGGCCTCCAGCCGGCAGAAAAAGAAGCGGTACTGAAACGGCTGAACGCGATGCGTTGTCCCTGCGATTGCATGCGGACAATTGCCAGTTGCCGCAACCATCACGGGTCTTGCACGACGAGCCTGGCGATTGCGCGGCAGGCGGTAGAAGCGGCGAAAAAGCCCTAGTCTCCTGTCTTGCGTAGGAGTTAACAATGAGCGCAGGGCCGCGCGGACGAAGGCGTCCGGGATCAGGGAACCAGTGTCGCCTGGCTGGGTAAAACCCGCGGTGGTTCACCATGACGATCCTGACGACCACCGCGCGCAGGAGGCGCTGCGCGCCTTGCGGGGGAAAAAGCGGTTCCGGGTCGACGATACGATTGCGGCCCCTGCTTCGAAATGCCCCCGCGGGCTTCAACAACTTTACGCTGAAGTAGGGCGGGGAGCTAAGTACGAGAATAGCGGGCTGGCAACCCCTTCGGATCGCGCCTCACTGCCGGCGGACACCAGATTTCGCCGAGCCCTGCTTCAAAACTAGGTGATACACTTTTGTGTTTAGAGCGTAAAGTACCGGAAGAGCTCGCGGCTTGGCGCGCCGCGCTTCGCATCGACTCGATCGGGCGGCCGCCTTGAACCTGGGCGGCGTGGGTGCCATCCACCAGTCTCTGCGCGATGGCGCCCAGGCCGTGACCTTGGCCGGGTACGTCACCCGATTCGCCCGGAGGACGGTGCTGAGGATTAGTTCGCTGCGCCGCCGGTGAAAGGATAGAGCCGAACCCCATGCAAAGAGCATCCCGCCTGACCCGCCGCGCCTGTCTTTCGGGGATTGCCGGAGGCCTCGCCTGCCTGCCGGCATTCTCGGCCGCTCCTACTGGCCGCATCAAGATTACAGGCTTCGACATTCACAAAGTCAGCTTGCGCTGGCGCGACATGCTGTTTCTCGAAGTGAAAACCGATGCCGGCATCGCCGGCCTCGGCGAGGGCACTCTCGAAGGCCGCGAGGACGCCGTTGAAAACGAGCTCCGTTGGCTCGAAGAGAGCTACGTGGGGCGCGACCCGAGCGGGATCGAGGAACACTGGAACCGCAGCTACTATCTGCTCTCGCGGTGGCGCAACGGACCGCCCGCCATGACCGCCCTGTCGGCCATCGATATCGCCCTCTGGGACATCGAAGGCAAGCGCCTGAACCTGCCCGTCTGGCGCTTGCTCCAGGGCCCCCTGCAACCCCGCCTGCGCGCTTATTACACCCACTGGCACGCCTCGCTCGAGGGCGCCAATCGCACCCCTGAGCGTTTCGCCGAATGGGCCCGCGAGACTCGCGCCCGAGGCTGGACCGCGGTCAAGTGGTCCGTCCCCATGGGCGGCTCCGAAAAGGAGAGAACCGCCCGGCTCATCCGCGAGCTCGAAGCCGTACGCGGCGCCGTTGGCGACTCCCTGGATCTGGCGCTCGAAGCCAGCGAAACCTTCAGCGTGCGGTCCGCCATCGAACTGGCTGAGGCCATCGCTCCCTACAAGCCCTTATGGATCGAAGAGCCCACCCTGCGCGAATCCGCCCGCGGCCTGGGAGACGTGGCAGCCAAGTCCCCGGTCCCGATAGCCACCGGCGAGGGACTCTTCAACCGATACGAGTTCAGCGAACTGCTCGATCACAAGGGAGCCTCCATCATCCAGCCCGACGTGATGCACGCCGGCGGCATCACCGAGATTCGCAAAATCGCCAACATGGCGGAAACGTACGGCGCCGAGGTGGCTCCCCATCAATGCAGCGGCCCGATTGCCCATGTCGCCTCGGTGAACGCCATGTCCGTGTGCCGGAATTTCCTGGTGCAGGAATGGGAGTCAGCCGATGACGATCTCTACCTCGAACTGACCGGCGGCAAGTACCCCGTGCAGAAAAACGGCACTGTCGCCCTCCTCGATGGCCCTGGCCTGGGCCTCTCGGTGGATTTCATCGAGTTCAAAAAGCGCTGCCCCTACAAGCGCCGCTACCTGCTTCCGTCCCTTCCGATCTAAACCGAGTCAAGGATCGATAACGCTCATGATGCGCTTGCGGGCGGCGAATTTTTGGCCTTGACTCCATCAGCGATTGCGGGTTAAATGGTGTCGGATTTCGTCATGCACGATCCGGCTGCGGTTCGAATTTTGTTGGTTGACGACCACCCCGTGGTGCGGTTCGGATTAGCGGCCATCATTGGAGCCCAACCCGACATGATGGTGGTTGGGGAAGCATCCTGCGGGACCGAGTCGATTGAATTGGCGTTACGCCACCATCCGGACATCGTGTTGATGGACCTGCGCTTGCCGGGAATGAGCGGTGTCGAGGCCATCAAAGCTATCCGGGAGAGGCTGCCGGACGCGCGCTTCGTGGTTGTCACTACATACCAAGGCGACGAAGATATTCACCGGGCTCTCGAGGCCGGCGCGCACGGGTATGTCCTAAAGGGAGCGTCGCATGTCGAATTGCTGACGGCAATCCGCACGGTGGTTCGCGGCCAGCGATTCATCCCGCCTTCCGTGTCGACACGGCTGGCCGGAAGGCCACCCGGCTCGGAATTGACCAACCGTGAACTGCAAGTCCTCGAACTTATTGTCAACGGCCTGAGCAATCGAGAGATCGCATCCCGGTTGGGGATCACGGAAGGCACCGTAAAGTGGCACGTGAATGTCCTGCTCGGCCAGCTGAAGGTAACCGATCGAACTCAGGCTGCCGTCGCCGCCCTGCAGCGCGGGATTGTACAACTCTAGGGGCCGGTTCCTGTTTTCGGCCGGCGTATGCCGCCCAACGCTTTTGATGAGGATTTGTGAAGTTTCGTACCCGATCTAGCTGGATCGAAGTCTCTGTCTTCTTCAAAATGGCGATGCATTCCCTAACCTTCGATAGGTGACTTGACGAGCCGCTAGTGATAGACTCCTCTACCAAACTGAGTATTTGAGGCGTCGGCAGACGCTCAGTCAACGAGTCGCTGGTGGGTCTCGACTCATGGATAGTCTTCCCAAGTCTTTGCGGAAGACCAAAAGGAGAGGTTATGTCTCTAATCGGACGTTCCGCGTTGATTGTCCTCACTCTTTCGGCAGTGTCCGTTGCACAGGACATCCGCACCGCTACCCTGGTTGGCACCGTCACCGACCCCAGCGGCGCAGCCGTTCCTAACTCCGGAATTAGTGTAGTCAATGTTCAAACCAAGGTCGAAACAAAAAGCCAGACGACGGCTGACGGCGAGTATTATGTTCCGTTCCTGAACCTAGGCACATACGATGTCAGCGTGGAGGCCCCGGGCTTCAAGAAATTCGTCCGGGCAGGCCTCGTTTTGGAAGCGGGATCTACGGTGCGCGTCGACGTCAAATTCGAAGTTGGCGCCGTCAACCAGGAAGTCGAGGTGACGGCGGCCACTCCGCTTCTGGCGACCGACGACGCGGTGGTGGGGGGGTTGGACGACGCCAAAAAGATTGAAGAGAGTTCCATGCTCCAGTCCAAGCCCCAGCACCTCATGTACTACATGGAGGGCGCATATTCCGATAATGGCGGCACCTATCACATCCTGGGCGAGCCCGCCAACCTGATCAACTACACCGTGGATGGGGCGAATGTGAAGCAGTCCATCCGTTCGGCAATCGGCGAGACCAGCACCTCCCTGACGGTTCCGGTCGATTCGGTTGCGGAAGCCCAGGTGTGGACCACTGGAATCCCGGCCGAGGTCGGCCATAGCGCCGGTGGAACGTACAACATGGTTCTGAAGAGCGGAACCAATCAGCTTCACTTTGCCTCCGAGGAGCGCTACATCAACAAGGATTTCGTTGACCGGGCTTATTTTCAACAAAGCGTTGCCAACCTCGCCACCGCCCCGTTCGAGTATCACAATTTCGACGCCGCTCTGAGTGGCCCGGTCGTTATTCCAAAAATCTACAATGGACGGAACAAGACCTTTTTCTTGCTCGCGTACCGGCTGGATTACGATCACGAAGCCAATGTCTCCACCACCTCCACCCCGGATGCGGGCATGCTGAGCGGGAATTTTGCGTTCGGCGGACTGGGACTTCCCATCTATGACCCCAAAAGCATCGCCTGCACGCTGGCAGCGGGCTGTCCCAGCTCCACCGGTTGGACCGCGACAGCCTTCCCAAACTTCCAGATTCCACAGAGCCGTTTTGACCCGGTTGCAGCCAAATTTTTGTCTTACAACCCGTATGCACCCCCGAATACCGTGGGATTCTATAGCTCCACCGGTCCCAACAACAACCTGACCGCTCTGACGCATTACCTCTCGGACCGCGAGGGCTATGTCCTCAAGATCGACGAGCAGATTGGTTCCAATGACAGGTTCTTCGTGCGATGGGGCAGCAACATGTTCCGCGAGCCGATTGGCCGCAACGCCGTGCAGTACGCTTGGGGGGCCATTGACAGCACCGAGTACAGCTACGGCTTGCGCGAACCGATCGACGTCAAGAACCCGACCCTGGGCTATTATCACAATTTCGGCCCGACCCTGATCAACGAGTTTCGATTTGCCTATCAGCGGCGCAACGACACCGTCCAGCCACAGCTCAATAACCAGGGGTGGGCGGGCATTTTAGGAATTCCAGGGGTTGGCCCGCAGACCTTTCCCGGATTCGTCGGGGCATCGGGCGGAAGTTCCGTCACCTGGACCGCTAACCCGAGCGGGAGCCCCAGCAACACCAACCTGCGGACCCTCAATGAGGATTTCGAGTTTATCGACAACGTGACTTGGGTGCACGGGGCGCACACCTTTAAAGTGGGCTACCAGGGCATGATCGTGAGGGAGAACGACATCGCCGTGTCACAGCCATCGGGCGTTTACAACTTCGCTACTTCGGGAAGCGGACTGCCTTTTACGCCTAACACGGGTAACTCGTTTGCCTCTTTTCTGCTCGGGTCGGTGACTTCCGCCACCTTCACCAACCTGCTGGCAAATTATCTGCCCCGCTGGTGGTCTCACCAGGCGTACGTTCAGGACGACTGGCGCATCCTCCACAACATGACCATAATATAGGAGTGCGCTACAGCTATGAGAGTCCGGCCAATACCAAGTGGGGATTGAAGTCGGAGTTCAATCCCAACGTGGTCGATCCGCTGACCGGCCTCATGGGAGCGATTACGAATCCCAATGGGAGCTTGTACAACGCCGACCATAAGAATTTCGCGCCCCGTCTCGGCCTGTCGTGGAACTTCGCGCCGAAATTTGTTTTCCGCGGATCCATCGACGTCTTTACCCAGGACGTTATGCCGCAACTTGGGCAGGATAATTACCTGGCAACGGCTCAGGTCCAGCAACCTTCGGGAAACCCGTATCCCGCATTCTACCTCTCTCAAGGCCCCGGTCCGATCACTTACACCATTAACGGGTCGACCGACACGGCCAATTACGTCGGCACCAACTACAGCGCGCGAACCGCCACCTACATCGATCCGAACCTCCGCAACCCGTATAGCATGACTTGGGCCTCCGGGTTCCAGTGGGAGTTCAAGCCCAACCAGGTGGCGGAAGTGGTCTATCAGGGGTCGAACGGCGTGGGTCTCGTCCCCAGCGCTGGCGTGGCTTCTTCCACCACCGCGCCCAACCCGGGCAACGCGGTGAATATCAATGTATTGCCTCTGTCGATCTACCAATCGACGAATACCACGTTGCTGAGCCAGGTGTACGCCAGTTCGCAAAACTATCTGACTTACCCGCAGTTCGGCACCGTCACTTACTACGGGAATTACGGCCACAGCACCTATAATGCGCTGACCGCACGCCTAGAGCGGCGGTTCAACAACGGATTCTCGTACAACTTCCTCTTCACGTGGAGCAAGAACCTCGCCGGCACGGCCGGTTCGGGAGAGCAGTTCTACGACTGGAACCTGACCAAGGGGCCGACCGCCACCGACGTGAAGTTTATGGGCGTCGCCACGGCTACATACGACCTGCCATTCGGCAAACACCGGAAATACCTGAACTGGAATACCACGGCAGGCTACATCGGGGACGTGCTGGTCGGGGGCTGGACCTTCACTACGATTCAAAGCATGCGCACGGGCGAGCCGGTGTTCTTTACCATGGCCGGCAGTCCTTACAAGCAACTGCCCGGTCAGACCATACCGAATATCGTGCCGGGGCAAAAGATCAACGTCCCGAACTATACGGTTGGCACCAATCTGTGGCCCCAATCCAACCAGGACCCGTTTTTCAATATCAATGCCTTCTCCTACCCGGGGAACTATCAGAACGGCGATGCCGGCGTGGGCATAGCCCGTGCCGGCAATGTGTGGTGGCCGGAGTACTCGCTGTACAAGAGCTGGTCCTACAGAGAGAAGTTCAAGATTACCGTGCGATTTGACGGCCACAACGTGCTCCCGAAGACGCGAGCCTTTCTGGCCCCGAACACAGTCGTGAATATCACAAGCCCTCAGAGCTTCGGCAGGTTTGCTCCCCTTACCGGGTATAGTTATAGCAACTGGTACACCCCAAACCCGAACTGGCAAGGCATACTGCGAATCGAATTCTGAAAGGCTCACTTTACTGTTTCGGAATTGAGGACGTCGAGAATCGAGGAGAATATGACGTTACTACATAAGGCACAGAAGGCAATACTCAGCCGTCGGTCGATGTTGCGAAGCGCCGCCGCGGGAGCCATGTTCGGTCCCCTGTTCAAAGCCACCGAGGGCTCGGTGAGCGCGCAGCAAACGGTGAACCGCAACTCCGCGCCCAGCACGCTGAAGATCACGGACATGCGCGCCTGCCGCTTGGCCGCGAATTACGACTATCCGCTCATCAAAATCTATACCAACCAGGACGTTTACGGGTTGGGCGAAGTGCGGGACGCCGGCGTGGAGGGCATCGCTCTGGTGCTCAAGGCGCACCTGGTGGGCAAGAACCCCCTGAACATCGAGGGCAACCTGAGAATGTTGCGCATGTTCGCCAACCATGGCCGCATGGGCGGCGGCTACAGCGCGGTCGATATGGCCCTGCACGATATCGCCGGCAAGGTCTACGGCGTTCCCGCCTACCGGCTGATCGGCAATAAGAATCACGATCGCATTCGGATCTACGCCGATACCACCAGTCATCCGGATCCCAAGGTCTATGCCGAGCGCATGCGCAAGCGCAAGGAGATGGGGTTGACCTTCTTCAAGATGGACTTGCAGTCCGACATGCTGAAGGACCGCCCGGGCGCCCTCAACGAACGCGGCGTCTGCACCGAAAAGGGCCTGGGTTACCTCTGCGAATACATCGCCGCCATCCGCGATGTCATCGGCCCGGGCACGCCTCTGGCAGCCGACCATTTCGGGCGGCTGAACGTTAACGATTCGATTCGCTACGCCAGGGCCTTCGAGCCATACCAGCTCTCCTGGGCCGAAGACCTCCTCCAGATCCCGGAAGGCAGCCAGTATCCCTACTTGAACTGGCAGGCATACAAAACGATCTCCGACGCCACCGTCACGCCTGTCCTGACCGGCGAAGATATCTTCGGGCTCCAGGGCGGCTTCCAGGAGCTACTCGATCACCGCGCCGTGGACGGGATCCATCCCGACATCGAAACTTCGGGTGGTTTGCTCGAAACCAAGCGGATTGCCGATCATGCCGAAATGTGCGGCATACGGGTGGCCATGCACCATGCCGGATCGCCCATCGGCGGCTTCGCGGGGTATCATTGCGCCGCTACCTTCGGCAACAACTTCCTGGCCATGGAAAATCACGCCCTGGATATGCCGTGGTGGCAAGACCTGGTGACCGGCATTCCCAAGCCGATCATCGACAAGGGCTACGTGACGGTTCCGGAAAAGCCCGGGCTGGGACTGGAGCTCAACGATGCAGTCGTAAAGGAGCACCTGCGCCGGCCCGGATACTTTGAGCCCACGCCGATGTTCGATGACGTGATCGTCTCCGGGTTCCGCACGGGCGGTCCTTGGCCTCATTTCGACGAAACAGGTAAGTGGTGCAACTGCGTCACCTACGAGTAATCCAGGAGGCTTCGTGCGCTCCCATAGACTGATTGCTATCGTTCTGGCCGCCGCGTCCGGCATGTTTGCGGCTGACCCGACGTTTCTGAGGCGCTTTATTCCGGACGTCCAGCCGCAGGCGGACGACTTGACGGCGGCCGGCAAAGGCGCCTCGTACAGGCCGGTGTTCGGGATCGGCGATCCCCAGGCGAAACAGCTCAAGGGCATCGCCCGCTATGGGGAACTGACCGTAGCCGCCGACGGCGCCAGCGCGCTGGTCAGCTATCCCGCCGAAGAGCAGATTTACTATATTCTCCAGGGAACCGGGACGTTGCTCTACGAAGACCAGAAGGTGCCGGTCAGGAAGGACGACTTTATGTACCTTCCGGCCGGCATCAAGTACGGGATGGCCAATGCTTCCAATCAGCCCGTGCGGCTGCTGGTGATGGGGTTCAAGATTCCTCGCGGAACCAATGTGCCGCCCACGCCCAAGCTCATGTTGGCCAACGCCGCCGACGTGAAACCCGTGCAGCTCGAGAGCCACGGTCCAACCGTGCAGTTCAAGCTGTTGATGGGCACCACCGAGAGCAGGCGCGACAAACTGGCCGCGGCCAGCCAAATGGTGAGCCTGTTCATCATGGATTTCGCGCCCACCGGGACCAACATCCCCCACCACCATGAGGCGGAAGAAGAGATCTACTACGTTCTCCGAGGACACGGTGACATGGTGGCCGGCGGCGGCGCGGACGGCAACGAAGGGCGCTATCCCGCGAGGCAGGGCGACGCGTTTTTCATCCGTCTGAATGCGACGGTCGGATTCTATAGCGGCTCAACCGGTGGGGACCACGATCTGATCCTCGCCGTGCGGTCGCGATTCCCGTTCCAGCGAAGGGAATAATCCCGTATACTTTCCCCCGTGCGCGACTGGCGGTCTCATTCGCCGGCAACGATGGACTCCGGACGTACACACGGGGAAACTTACATGAACTCGAACGATGCGATGACTCGCCGCGGCTTGCTAGGCCGGGCGTTGGGAGGGGCGGCCCTGGTTTCGGCGCTCGACTCCGCCAGCCAGTTGCTTGCCCAACCCCCGCAGCCGCGCGCGCGTGCCCGCGATTGCTTCGACTTCGGCTGGAAATTCCACAAGGGCGATGCGCCCGGCGCGCAAGAGCCGGCGTTTGCGGACGCGCCCTGGCGTAGCCTCGACCTGCCGCACGACTGGAGCGTTGAAGGCCCCTTTTCGCAGAGTGAGCCCAGCGCCGGTTCGGGTGGTTACGCCCCCACCGGCATCGGCTGGTACCGGAAGCGCTTTCGCCTTCCGGCGTCGTACCAGGATCGTAAGGTGTCCATCGAGTTCGATGGCGTCTATCGGAACAGCGAAGTGTGGATCAACGGGCAATACCTCGGCAAGCGGCCCTTCGGTTACATCAGCTTCGCCTACGACCTGACGCCGCACTTGCACGCCGGTGAGAACGTGGTCGCGGTGAAAGTGGATAACTCCCCGCAGCCCGGCTCGCGCTGGTATTCCGGGTCGGGCATCTACCGGCACACCTGGCTGGTGGCGGTGAATCCGGTCCATGTGGCCCATTGGGGAACGTTTGTGACCACGCCACGGGTTGCCAAAGAGGCCGCGACCATCCAAGTCGAGACTCAGGTTCGCAACACGAACGCGGCGGCTGCGATTTGCACGCTGGTCACCGCGGTGGTCGATGGCGAAGGCAAAGCGATACAGACAACGGAGGCATCCGCGGAAATCGGCCCCAGCGCCGGATATCGGTTCGGGCAGTCTCTCATCGTCGAAAAACCCACGCTCTGGAGCGTGGCTGCCCCATATCTTTACAAAGTGCGCAGCACGGTCCGGGTGGGTGAGCAAATCGTGGACGAGTACGAGACCCCCATCGGTATTCGAGAGGCGATATTCGATGCGGATCGCGGGTTCCTGCTGAATGGCGAGCACGTCAAACTGAACGGAGTTTGCCTGCACCACGACGCGGGCGCCGTGGGCGCGGCCGTGCCGGAGCGCGTTTGGGAGCGGCGTTTCGAGATCCTGCGGGAGATGGGCTCGAACGCCATCCGGACCAGCCACAATCCACCGGCGCCGGAGTTTCTGGACCTCTGCGACCGCATGGGCTTCCTGGTCATGAACGAGGCCTTCGACGAGTGGAAGGCCGGCAAGGGGCAGGTGCGCGGCAACGGCTATTCGAGGATCTTCGACGAGTGGCACGAGCGCGATGTGACGGATTTCGTCCACCGCGACCGCAATCATCCTTCCGTGGTGCTGTGGAGCTGCGGCAATGAAATCCCGGACCAGCTCAGCGAGCACGGCGTGGAGATTCTGCGGGAACTGCTCACCATTTTTCATCGGGAAGACCCCACCCGCCCGGTCACGGCAGGCTGCGATCAGATTGCGGCCGAGCCAAGAGCGGCGCCGGCGGAGTTTCTGAGCCTGCTCGATATCGTGGGGTACAATTACGCCGACCGTTGGCGCGAGCGGCGCGAGCTGTACTACAGCCTCGACAAGGCAGCGCATCCCAACTGGCGCATGATCGGAACCGAAAGCAGCGGCATGGGCGGGCAACGCGGCGACTATCGTGGTCTTGTTGCGGCGTCCCCGGCGGAAACCGCGGCCCTGGCGGCGCCGGCGGCTGGAGGCAGACGCGGAGGCGGCCCCGGAGCCTTTGGCGGCATGGGCGCGCGCGCACTCGATACGGAGCAACTCTGGAAGTTCGTGCGCACTCACGATTACGTCGCCGGCGATTTCATGTGGACCGGCATCGATTACCTCGGCGAAGCTTTCGGCGCATCCCGAGGCTCCGGTTCCGGGGTCATCGACAGTTGCGGTTTCCCCAAGGATGGCTACTACTTCTACCAGAGCCAGTGGAGCGAGAAACCGGTACTGCACCTCTTTCCACATTGGAACTGGAAGGGCCGTGAGGGTGTGTTCCTGGCAGTTACTTGCTACACCAATTGCGATAGCGTCGAGTTATTTCTCAATGGCAGATCCGTGGGGGTCAAAGAAGATCGCCTTCACGGTCCAGGGCGAAGGCAGGCTGATCGGCGTGGACAACGGTAATATGGCCGACATGACCGCGGACTTCAAAGGCACAACCAAGAAGGCCTTCCACGGCATGTGCCTGGCGATGGTGCAAGCGACCGCCAGCGCCGGGCAGATTCGTATGACCGCCACATCTCCCGGCCTCAAGCCGGCCACCGTGACCATCGTCACGAAGGCGTAATACGCCGTGGGAATAAGCGACCTCCAGAGATTCAGATATGCGAAGCTGATTGCATGGGTGCTTGGGTTAGCGGGATGGGAGCGGGTGGACCCATTCGCAGCGTGTTACTAGGCGCAGCCCTAGTATCGATGGCATGGGCTTTCACGCCGCCGCTGAGCGCCTTCGACGGTTATGGCAGTCGCGTGTGGCGGAGCGCGGATGGCCTTCCGGAGAGCACGGTCCAGGCATTCGCCCAGACCAAGGACCGCTACCTTTGGATCGGCACCACCGGGGGACTGGTGCGGTTCGATGGCGTTCATTTCACTGTTTTCGATCGCGAGAGCACCCCTGCTCTGCGTGAGAACAGTGTGTATGCCCTATTGGCCGCGAGCGATGGCGCATTGTGGATCGGCACGGAGGGGGCGGGCCTGGTGCGGTACAAGAACGGTTCTTTCCAAAGCTTCTCCGCAAAGGAGGGACTCACCAACGGGTTTGTCCGTACCATTTTTGAAGACAGCAAGGGAGCGGTGTGGGTCGGCACGGACCGCGGGCTCTTCCAGATCTGCGGCGCCGGGCTGGTTCGGGTAGACGGCCAGGCGGGCATACGATCCATCGCCGTGCACACGATTCGGGAGGACCGTGACGGCGGCCTTTGGGTCGGAGGAGAAGGACTCATTCGCCTTTCGGGTGGCAAGACAGCCTCACTCCGTTTCCCCGGGGGACTGGGCGAGAACACGGTCAGATCCATCTTGCAGGCGCGTGACGGAACCATCTGGGTGGGAACTGTCGCGGGCCTGCAGCGCATGACTCGGGCCGCGAACGGAGAAGGGTTCATCTCAAAAAAGGCCGATGGCATCGAAAACACCGTCCAGGTGCTGCGCGAAAGCCGTGATGGCACTCTCTGGGCCGGCGCCGTCGGGGGTGGGTTGATTCGTTATCGCGATGGCGCTTTCTCGCGACAGATGTCACCCGCCGTGCTGCCGAGCAACGTCGTGCTGGCGCTGTTTGAGGATGAGGAGCAAAACCTCTGGGTAGGAACGCAGGCCGGGCTGGTCCGGTTCAGCCAGACGCCGGTAACCATGTTGCCGTTTCCCGATTCTCTCGATTCCGGTTTCGGAACGGTCTACGCCGACCGTGACGGAACCATCTGGATTACCGGTCCGCATTTGTACCGCTCCGACGGCCGGACAATCCTCCCGGCTGCCTTGCCGCCCGCGCTCGCGGGCATTGCCGTCCGGAATGTATTTCGGGACAGCCATGGGAGTCTTTGGCTGGGGACTAAGAACGGCGCCGTTCGCATCCGTGGCGGCCAGATACTCCGCTACACGATGGAGAACGGCCTGATCAACGATTTCGTCCGAGCGTTCGCTGAAGATCCCGGCGGTGACATCTGGATCGGCACCGATAGCGGTCTCAGCCGCTGGAGCCCCGGCGGTCTCACCAGCTATCACACGCGTAACGGCTTGGCCTATGGCAGCGTTAGAGCTCTGTTAATGGACCATAACGGAGACTTATGGGTAGGGACCGACCGGGGCCCGAGCCACATGCACGCCGGCGTGTTCGTGCAGGATGGCGCGGTCGGGCTGCTGGCGGGCGAAAAGATCTGGACGATCCATGAAGACCGCGAGGGCGGCTTGTGGTTCGGCGCCAGGGCCGGCGGGCTGTACCGATGGAAGAACGGCAAGCTCAGTCATTTCACCACTCGCGAAGGTCTTGCCAGCAATAGCATTTCTCAAATTCTGGAGGACGCTCGCGGCAACCTTTGGATGAGCGGCCCGACCTCTATTTCGTCGGTACCGAGAAGCGAGCTGGACCGGTCGGCGGATGCTCCTCCGTACCATCCCGCAGTTACTTTTTACGACATCTCCGAGACCATGGACATGAGCCAATTGAACGGCGGAATTCAGCCGGCCGGCTGCATCACCGGAAACGGGGAAGTCTGGTTTGCCGGCAGCAAGGGCCCGGTCCGGGTGACCCCGGATGCTCCCCGCACGGTGGAGGCGCCTCCCGTGGTGATCGAGCGCGTGGTAGCGGACGGCCAGGATGTCCCCCTGTCCAGGAAGCTGAAGCTCGGACCAGGGCAAGGCAAACTGGAAATCCACTACACAGCCGTCCGGCTCAAGGCGCAGGCCAGAACACGATTCAAGTATCTGCTTGAGGGCTTCGATTCCGACTGGACCGAAGCGGGGAGCCGCCGCGTCGCCTATTACACCAACCTTCCGCCGGGCGGGTACCGTTTCCGGGTGATGGCTTTCGATATGGAGACCCCCCGCACTACCGCCGAAGCCGCTCTCGATCTGTATTGGCGGCCTTATTTCTACCAGACCACCTGGTCGATCGCATTCGCCGTAGGACTGCTCGGCGCACTGGCATGGGCCGCCCATCGCAACCGCGTCCGCCAGATTCATTCCCGGTTCCAGGGTATCCTGCTCGAACGAAACCGGGTGGCGCGGGAGATGCACGATACGCTGATTCAAGGTTGTGCCGGCGTATCCGCTCTGCTCGAAGCCGCCTCCTGCGTGAACGGCAGCTCCCCCGAAATGAGCCGCGACCTTCTCGATCACGCCCGCACACACGTTCGCGAGACCATGGACGAGGCGCGCCGCGCCGTGTGGGACCTGAGGCACACCGTTCCCGCCAGCGGAATCGCTGCTGCACTGGCGGAAGAGGCTGGGCGGACCCAGAAGGAAACCGCCATACCAGTTCGCTATGAGCCCTCGGGGTTGCCCTTCCCGGTACCCGAGCATATCGAATCCGAGTTGTTGTCGATCGCCCGGGAGGCTCTTCGCAATGCGGTGCGGCATGCCCACCCGCGCACTCTCTGCCTGCGGCTTCACTTTGGCCGCCGCCGCCGCGTGCAGATGGAAATCACCGACGATGGCTGCGGCTTCGCCGTAGGGCAACCCACGTCCGCCGCCGTCGATCACTATGGCATCACCGGCATGCGGGAACGCGTCGAAGCGCTGGGCGGCAGTTTCCTCGTCGAAAGTGTGCCCGGCGCCGGCTCCCGCATTGCGGTGACGGTGGCCGTCAACCGCTCGGTAGCGAATTCCAAATGGGTCCGCCGGCCGCGGATGGGCTGAAGGCGGCGCGATACCGGATCATTCCCGCCAGCGAGATGGCATACACTCTTTCGACGGATCTCACGCGGCTGGTCTGCAATTAGGTCCCTAGAACCGTCCGTGCGCAGCGAGGCCGCGTCTGTCGCGGGCGCGCTTAGCCGCCACGTTCGGCAGAGCTGGAGAGGGTACAAGCGGATTGTGGTGCAGGTTGCCAACAGCGCGTAAATCTCTCCCATCAGAGTCTCCCTCTGACACTGGTATCTCAGAGATCTTAAATCGCCTGTTGCGCTCGGAACGTCTGGGCCGGCCCGCTAAGGATCGGTTGACGGGTAACCGGGGTCGGACTGGACCGCGTCCCGGACTAGACACTGGCCAAAGATCATGTGTCGGCAACATCGGCACTGGATGTGAGTCTCCAGAGACGCAAAAGGACAGGTTGGCGGCAGTAGGGGGCGCCCGCACCGCCCCACAGCGCCATTATCGACTGACATAGAAGTGGAGATCAAGCCACCCGGCGGGCCTCCCAGTAGTCCTCGAACCGGCCGTTAAGGTGGCAGCATCGCAGGGCGATGATGGCGTTGGCTCCGCGAACGGTCCAGAACATTCCCGACTGCTTGAGCCGAGAGCCGATAACGGTCTTACAACCGGCTTCGATGACACCCGAGCCGACAAACAGGTGCTGGCGGCGAAACTGGGGGTAGCGCATGCGCTCGGCATTTCTCTCGAAGTAGTCGGCCTCGATACGAATCCTGTCGACCAGTTCGGGATTGGTGGAAACGGTGGAACGGAGCGCCACCACCAGCTTTTCGATTTTGCCCTGATCGAGCAGGCGTTGCTGGTGGACCTTCATCCAAGCCTTCTGTTTCCCCTCGTCATTAGGATGCAGCCTGCGGACCAGATCCCAAAGGTGTTGGCGCGCGTGGTACAGATCGATAATCTGCACCGCGCCGGGAAAATGTTGGTCCGCCAGATTCCAGATCCATTCGGCGCCATCGCCCATGACTACCAGCTTTTCGGCGCGGCTGGAGCCGCGGTTCCAGGCTTCCAGGTAGATTCGTTTGCCAAACTCTTCGGCGGTCTCGACGGCGCCGGTGTAGGTGGTGGAATCGGGATCGCGGATGGGGAAGCCCTCCTCGTCCCAAGTGGTCTGGGTGAAGACGCATCCCAACTTCACTTCCCGCGTATGGGACGGCTGACCTTCCGTCTTGCCTGGCCGGCCCACCGTCTCTTTTGGCACCACCGGGATTCCCGTCCCATCCATTTGCACATACAGGCGCGGAACGGCTTCGCCCAACACGATCGGCAGATCCAACTGCACGGCCCGCCGGATCTCCTGCTGTTCGCGGGCGGCGATATTGTCTCCGATGGCTTCGGCGGTCCGCTCCACGGACTTGGTGGTCACCTCCAGGTCGGCGAGTAGTTTCATCTGCTGGCGGCCGTGGTCGAAGGGCGCCTCCTGGCCCACCACCGCCTGCATGCGGCGCACCCCAGGAGAGAACTCCGTGTTTTCGATGTCCAGTTCGACGTCGGCGGGGAACTGGCCGGTGTGGCAGTGCGGGCACAGGTAGTAGGGACGCAAAACCTCCACCTGGCCGACGGCGGTCAATACGGGCTTGGAGCGCAGTTCCCGGTAATGAGCCTGTTGGCCGCAGGAACAAGGAACGGTGCGCTGGTCGGCGGCCGGGGCGGCGAAGCACAGCAATTGGGTCAAGACCGCCGCCCCAATCTGATGCATGGCCGAGCGCACGACCATCTCGATGGCTTCCAAGTCCGAGCGGTCCGACTGGCGGCGGCCGTTGAAGATGACACGCAACAGTTGGTTCACTTCGCGCGCGACTTCCCGCTGGATGGCCTCGGCCGTTTTTTTTCCTCTGGCGAGAGAGTATCGGTGGCCGGGCGTGCCCGGCAGATCTTTTCGTTGACCTCCAGCAGTTCCTGACTGAGTAGCCGGAAGTGATGGAAAGCCTCCACCTCAAGCCGCGCCTTACGCAGTTCCAGCGCGGAAGAGAAGGTTTCGCTGACGGACTTTCCGTTGACCTTGCGAGTGAGGCGGAAGTTCGGGCCGTGACCAGGCTGGTCAGGTTGATGACAACGACAGTTCGGCTTTCCGCAACGGCCGTTGATGGCGGTGATGGAGCCGCTGCGAAAATCACCCAGCTCCAGGATCTGCATGAGGATGCTGAAGCGTTGCTGTTCGAGGGCGGCGAGGGAATCAGGCAAAGAGGACCTTCAGTCCTAACGTATACATACGTTAGAATTATATCTCCAAAAAAAGAAACCCGCCCGGATCCCACTTGTGGGTCGCGCACCCGTTGCCGGCTTCCGACCAGCAATGCCGGACTGGCGGTTGGTATCATGGAACAATATGAAGTTTTTCCGCATCTTGTTCCTTTTGACGCCCGTGGCTTGCCTGCTGGCTCAAACTCCTCCGGCTGCCAGCCCGGCGCCGGCTTCCCAGGCCCCCAAGGCTGCTACCCCAGCGTCCCCTTCGAACGTGGTACCGCTGACGCTCCACCCCGGCAGCGTCAACCCTCAGTTGACCCCCGCCGTGCCGGTGCCGCCCGACAGGGTCGTCCTGACGGTGAATGACCATAAGTTCACCGCCGCCGAGCTGGATCAGATCATGACCCAGGTGAGAAACGGTGGCCAGAACCCCGCCGCGCGCAAGCAGTTCGCCGACACGATGGTAAAAATGCTGGTGTTGGCGGACGACGGCCATCGCCGCAAGCTGGATGAGACGCCCGGGTTCCATTCTCAGGTGCAGTTGCAGAGCAACAATATTCTGGCCGGCCTGACCTATACCGAAATCACCAAGGAGAGCAAACCCTCCGACGAGGAGTTGCACAAATACTACGACGACCATCTCAAGGACTACGACCAGGTGCAGGCGCGTCACATCCTGATCCGCTTCCAGGGCTCCTCTCTGCCCGTCAAACCTGGCCAGAAAGACCTCACCGACGCCGAAGCTCTGGCTAAGGCCCAGGACATTCGCAAGAAGCTGGTTGCCGGCGGCGATTTCGCCGCCATCGCCAAAGAGGAATCCGACGATTCGGGCAGCGGCGCCTCGGGCGGCGAATTAGGGTTCTTCCGCCACGGCCAGATGGTTCCGTCTTTCGAAACCGCCGCCTTTGCCCTCAAGGATGGCGAAATCAGCGATCCCGTCAAGTCTCAATTCGGCTATCACGTCATTCAGGTGGAAGCCCACAAGACGAAGACTTTCGAGGAGGCCAAACCGGAAATCGAGCGCAGCCTGGCGCCGCAGCAGGCCCAGAAGACCCTCGACGAGATGGTGAAAAAGGCCAACGTCGATATGGACAAGGACTATTTCGGAAGCGCCCCTGCCATGACGATTCCTCCGTCCTTGATGCATCCGACGACTCCGCCCAAACAGTAGCGTGAGCCTGGCGACCCGCAAGTTGGAGTTGGCCTGCCCGCTCTGCGGGTCGGGAGAGGTCTTCTACACCTGCACGCCGGGTTGCTGCTTCAACCATGTCTGCGGCAACTGCGGCGCCACCTTCGAGCCGGAAACCCATCCCGCCGGCGGTGTGCTCAGGGGCGTCATCCCGCCCGACCCGCTGCCGGACGCCTCCGACCCCACCGCCGCCTGCGCCCGCTGCGATTCCACCGCCGTCTACATGACCGCGGATAACACCATCGTTTGCGCCAACTGCGGAACGCTGCTGCGAATTGAAATGACCGAGGTGAGCGGCGGCGCGTCATAGAGTGGAATAGGCCTTTGGCCTGTCTCCGGGCGCCGGCCGTCAAGCCGAACGAAGTAAGCTGGTTCACTCGCTGCTGAATACGCCCATCCAGAACGCTTTGCCTCCGCTCAGTGCGCGCCGCGCTTCGTGAGCCAGCCGGAACTTGCGCTCTTCAAGCGTCTGGCGGAGCCAGGTGGGACTGATGAACGAGAAGTGGGAACTCAAACTCCGCATTGACGAGAACGGGCTTTCGCCTATGGGCTGCCCGGATTCACTCGGCAGTTGCAAAACGGCGGAGAAGGCGCCGCGCGGCGCTACCAGGGACAACGCATTCTCCAGGCAGCGGCCGGCCCCGGCGTGTTCGAACACCAGGGCCGCGTGAACCAGTTGTACCGGCGGCAAATCCAAGATCTGTTCGGCCAGATCGGCGCAATGAAGTTCCAGCCCGGGCACGAGCGAATAGCGCTGCCGGACCGCGTCCAGATACAGGGGATTCACATCCAGGCCAACCACGCGCTGGGTGACGTTGCTGTCGATGCGATCGAGTCCATTTCCGCCCGCGATTCCAAGCACCGCGACGGAACTGGGATGGCAGTAGCCGAGGATCTCGCCAAATAGATCCGACAGAGCTCCCAACTGCTGGGTTTCCGCCGAGCTCATGTGCCCTTCGTAGTCGGCCAGCGGGATACTCAGCCAGGGGTTCGACATATCCCGATGGTAGCGTATGATTCGCGATCAAAAGGAATAATAGGAACTTGCACTTGCATGGCATGGCCAGCGGCTGGTTGCTGAAACCGACCCCGGTGATATGCTCTAAACATGAGTTCCCGCATTGTGATCGAACCGGGCAAGCGTTCGGGCCAGCCGTGTATCCGCGGTCTGCGTATCACCGTATGGGATGTGCTGAGCTGGCTCGCCGGCGGTATGACCGAACGGGAGATTCTCGACGACTACCCGGAACTCGAGCCCGACGATTTCCCAGCGGTTTATGAATTCGCAGCCCGCATGGGCAGACGCGTCGCTTTGTGAAGCTGCTGTTGGACGAGAATCTTTCCCGCAAGCTGGTTGCCCGCCTCGCCGACCTATATCCCGAATCGGACCACGTAGTTGACATTGGCTTGCGATCCAGCCCGGACCGTGAGGTTTGGGAGTTCGCCGGGAACGGTGGGTTCATGATTGTGACTGCCGACTCCGATTTTTATGAACTCGCGACAACGCTAGGGCCGCCTCCCAAGGTCATTTGGCTTCGCCGTTGGACGCACCCGACGAGGGATGCCGAACAATTGTTGCGGCGAGAGGCCGTCAGGATCGCCGACTTCGCCGCCGATCCTGAACTGGGCGTCTTGGTGCTGGACCGTGGAACAATCCGCGCGAGCAGCCCGAAGAAATAGGCCGGGCTTCTACTGCCCCAGCACGCGGCGGCACTCGTCCAGGTCCGCGCGCACTTCGGCCAGCGTACGCGCCAGATCGGCGGGCAGGGTTGCCGGCTGCGCGCCCGAGGAGACTCCCAGCAGCAGCGAGATCAGCATTTCTTCGCGGCGCGCGGCTTGGAACGTTTCTTCGCTCCCGGATTGCCAGTTGGCAAAATGCGCGGCCGGCGTGGACTTCGGAATCGGCGCGCCCAGCCCCGCCAGCACCGGGCCCAGTCTGCTCTCCATCGCTTCCACCTGGGCGGCCATGGCATTCACGTGTTCCTCCGCCAAAGCCAGCAGCGTGCGCCGTTCCGCCGGTGAGAGCGATGCGGAATCGCCTTGCGAAAACTGTTGCGCCAACCGCCGCAAGGCATAGGCGCGCGCCATGGCGGCTTCGTTGGCGTCCAGTAACTGCGAGCTGAATTCTTCCCATTGCGCGTGGCCGCCCGCCAGCGCTTCCAGGCGCGATTCCAAACGCGGCGCCGCCGGAGGAGCGGCGGGTGGCGCATTCCCGCCCGCTGGCGGAAGCGTGCCGCTCGACTGAGGTTCTGAAAACTTCACCGCCACGTTCGGATTGGCGTCCAGCAGGGCATGAATCTGCCGCTGCCGCTCAGGCGCCACCCCGGCCCCTTCCACCGCTACCTTCCCATCCGCCAGGGCCACTTGAATAGGATCGCCCAGGTCGGCCCCGATTTTGTGGAGCGCGGCAAGAACTTCGAGCTCATCGGAGATCGAGGCCAAAGGCCTGGGCGCAGTTGCGGCCGGCCGGCTTGGTACGGCCGGCCGCATGGGAACCCCCTCATGAGAAGCAACGGCAAGACCGTCTGCTGGAGCTGGAGGTTCCGAAACTTTGCTCGCGTCTAACGAGCTGAATTCCAAAAATTCCGAATCGCGGAATTGGAGCTTGCCCGCCAGCGGCTCCAGATCCGCCGCGGCGAGCGTCAGGCTGGCTTCAGCCAACTCGCCGCTGAATACGACGGTGTGGATCTCGTATTGGCCGGCCGATTCCGTCACCCGGTCCCGCTTTTCGCCGGCCCCCTCGCGCCACTCGGCATAAGCCCGCGCGCTCAAGGGGTCGTCGGCGTCATAATGCGCCCGCGCGAACAGCGCCTTGATCCCGGCCGGCATGCCTGCTTCGAGTGCACTTTCGGACGCCGTCTGGGACGCCGGACGCACACCGGGATTCTGCACGAATTCCTGCCGCCCGGCGCGGATCCGCACACGATGAAGTTTCGCCGGATGAGCTTGCTCCGCGGCCACGGCTCGATTCAATAGCGCCGCCGCTTCCACCGATGGCGGACGTTCGAACTGGCGGTACAACACCACTACCGCCAATAGGGCCACCGCAACCGCTGCCGCCCAGCGCCACCCCGCTGCGATTCCAAACCACCACCCGAGCTTCTCCGCCCGGGCATCCTGCCGCTCCATAGCGGCGTACAGATCGATCCACGGCTGCGGGGGCTCCGGCAATCCGGCCGCCAGCACCTTGCGGCGATACTCGACGCAATCCCCCACCGTGGACTCCAAAGCTTTCCGTTCGCAGCGGCATTGCCAGCACGCTTCGAGGTGGGACCGCACCCGGCGCATTTCGCGTCCCGGCAGCTCGCCGTCGAGGTAGCGCAGAAGCGCGCCGTCATCCGGGTGTCCCGATGCCCAATGTGTCATCGCTCACCCTCCCCCGCGTCGGCCTTTCGCAATCGAGCCACCGCGCGCCGAAGGAACTCCCCCACCGCCGACGCGCTGATGCCTAGCGCCGCGCCGATTTCGGGATACCGCAGCCCTTCCATGCGCAAGAAAAGGCAGCGCTTCTGTTGTTCCGACAAGCCGTCCAGACCGCGATGGATGCGCTCCATCCGTTCCCGCTCGAGCAGCGCCCACTCCTGGTTCGGACCGCTGGCCATCAGCCGCGCTTCCAGTTGGACGTCGAATCGCGTTTCGGTAGCCTGGCGAGCCCGCAGTTTCAACCCATAGTTGTGCGCAACCCGGAAAACCCAGCCCCTGGGGCTCTCGATGCTCTCGCCCTTTTTGAGCGCCACGTACAAGCGTAGAAAGACCTCCTGAACCCCTTCCTGCGCGCACCCGGGGTCCAGTCCAAGCGTCAACAAGTACCGGAAAACGTCTTCGCGTGACTCCTCAAATAACTGAGCCACTTGAGTTTGTAGGCGAGATACGGTTCGGCTCGGGAGCAAAATAGACACCAACTCGTTACCAATCGAGTAAGCCGACATCGCGCAGATTCCGTCTGACCCTAAGACCCTCGACCGGCGTTTTCCACTACAGGAACGTTAGTTTTTTCTCAAAAAAAATCGTTCCCCATCATTTTCAGTGTAGTGGAACCGGCCTTCCACAGGTCTTAGTACTCTAATCCGAGGAATCGTGGCCAAACCAACCGTCTGCGTTTCGATCGTCACCTTCAATAGCGCCGGCTATATAGGCCGCTGCCTGGAGGAAGTTCTCGCCCAGGAGGGTGTCAACCTGGAGGTGATCGTAGCCGATAATGGCTCTACCGACGATACCCGCCAGGTGCTGCGCCGTTTCCGCGGTCGCATCCGCACCATCCTCCACGGGCGCAACCTAGGTTTTGCCGAAGCCCAGAATACCGTGATTCGATCCACCTCCAGCGAGTGGGTGCTCACCCTGAATCCCGACGTTTTGCTGGAACCCGACTTCGTGCGCGCTTTGGTGGAGGCCGGCGAGATGGATCCGGGGGCCGGTGCGGTCTGCGGCAAGCTCCGCGCCATCGGTCCCGGATTCATCCCGCTCGATCCGCCGCGAATCGATTCCACCGGCATCTATTTCACTCCCGCGTTGCGCCACTTCGACCGCGGCTGGCACGAGCCCGATGTGGCTTCCTACAACGAGCCCGAATACGTTTTCGGCGCCACCGCGGCCGCCGCCCTGTACCGGCGCCGGATGATCGAAGACGTCTCGATCGACGGCAATTTCTTCGATCCCGATTTCTTCGTCTACCGCGAGGATGCGGACGTTGCCTGGCGCGCCCAGTTGCTGGGTTGGCGCTGCCGGTACACCCCCGCGGCGTTGGCCTACCATGTCCGCACTCTCAATCCATCGAACCGCCGCTCGGTTCCCGCCGCGCTCAACATGCATTCGGTGAAGAACCGCTTTCTGATGCGCATCAAGAATGCCACCGGCGGTCTGTATCGCGGCTGCGGGCTTTCCATGACCCTGCGCGACGCCGTGGTCGTCGCCGGCTCGATTTTCTGGGAACCCACTTCAGCGGGCGCTTTCTGGCGCTTGTTGCGCTGCCTGCCCCGCACCATCGCCCAACGGAAAATCATCATGAGCCGCCGCCGCATTCCCGACCACGCGCTGGCCCGCTGGTTCCAGTGGGAGCCCGCCGCTTTCCCCATCATCCCGGTGGTGGACCTCGCGGCATCCTGGGATTCGAGTCCCGATTCGGTAACTCCCGCCCACCGCGCCGACTTGCCCGCCTGAAGTTTCCGGCGCTACTTCTTTTCCAACTCGGTGAGCGCGGCGAGCACGTCGGTGCTTTGATGCCTGGGGTCGGCGGCCAGCCAGATCTTGGCAACGCGGCCCTGCGGGTCGACCAGGAACGTGGTGCGTTCAGGGCGCTTCAAAATTAGCGCCAGCCGGCGCCACGCGCCATAGCGTTTCGCCACTTTTCGCTTGCGGTCCGTAAGGAGTTGGAAGGTCAGCTCCTGCTCGGTGGAGAAATCCTTGTGCCGCCTGGGCGAATCCGGGCTCACGCCTACTACCGCGGCATGAGCTTTTTCATATTCCGGCAGGTCGCGCTCGAAGTTGTGCGGTTCAAGGGTGCAGCCGGGGGTTTCGTCGAACGGACAGAAATACAGAACCAGCCATTTACCGCGGAAGTCATTGAGGCCGATGGTTTTGCCATCCTGGGCGGGCAGGCTGAAGACAGGCGCCGGATCGCCAACCTTGAGCACCCGGTCAACCGGCGGGTGTGCCGCGGCGGGCTTCTTGTGGAACGGAAACCCGAATGCGTTAGCGCCGAATCCGAGCGCGACAACCACTGCCAGGACGCGGAACGAGCCGGCCCGAAATGGAGTGCGGTCGAAAGCCGCCTCATCCTCAGTCAATCGATCTTTCCCGTTCGAGGTTGAGGGTCTGGCGTTTCTCTTCCACCCATGCTCCGAGTCTACAACAGCCTCCTTGTTACAATGTACTTTCACACTCATGCTGGATGATTCCATACGGGAGCTGGTAACCGGTTCCCTGGCCCGGATACACGCGGCTCTCACGCTCGAAGAACTGGAAGCGGTGCGGGTGGAGGTGTTGGGCCGCAAAGGCTCGCTCACGCTGGCGCAGAAGGAAATCGGCAAACTGGCACCCGCGGAGCGGCCGGCCTTCGGGCAGATTTTGAACGGCGCTAAGCAGAAGCTCGAAGCCGAATTCGAGGTGCGCAAACGGGAACTCGAAGAAGCCGCCACGCGGGTGCGCCTCGACGCCGAATGGCTCGACGTGACCCTGCCCCCTCCGCCCCCGCGCCGCGGCCACCTGCACCCCATCACGCGCATCCAGCGGGAATTGGAAGAGCTGTTTCGATCGCTCGGTTTCGCCGTGCTGGACGGGCCGGAGGTGGAAGACGAGTATCACAACTTCGATGCCTTGAACATTCCGGCCGAACATCCGGCGCGCGACATGCAGGACACGTTTTGGCTGGAAGGCGGCAACCTGCTGCGCACCCACACTTCGCCGGTGCAGGTGCGGGGCATGGAACGGCTGGGGCCTCCGCTGCGCATGATCGCGCCCGGCCGAACTTTCCGTAATGAGAGCGTGGATGCGTCCCACGAACATACCTTCTACCAACTGGAAGGCATGATGGTCGACCGCGACGTTTCGGTGGGGCACCTGCTCTATTTCATGAAAACGCTGCTCACGGCCATCTTCCACCGCGAAGTGACGGTGCGGCTGCGGCCGGGCTATTTCCCTTTCGTGGAGCCCGGATTCGAACTGGATGTTCAGTGCCTGATCTGCGGCGGCGCGGGCTGCGCGGTGTGCAAGCAGAGCGGCTGGGTGGAGTTGCTGCCATGCGGCCTGGTGAATCCGAACGTGCTGCGCATGAGCCACATCGACCCGGAGGAGTGGAACGGCTTCGCCTTCGGGCTGGGGCTGACCCGCCTGGCGATGATGCGTTACGGCATCGACGATATCCGCCATCTGCAGGGTGGCGACCTGCGATTTTTGGAACAGTTCTGAGGCTCCGAGGCGCCATTGAAGTTTTCCTATAACTGGATTCGCGAGCTGGTGGAGGGCCTGGATTGCGCCCCCGCTCCGCTCGAAAGATTGATTACCATGAAGACCGCCGAGTGCGAGGGCATCGAGGCGGTGGGAAGCATGCTCGCCGAAGCGCGCGTGGTGCAGGTTTTGACGGCCGCGCCCATCGCCGGCACGCACCTGACCAGGGCCGAGATCGATGCCGGTCCGTTGGGCCGCCGCACGGTGGTATGCGGTGCTCCCAATTGCCGCGCCGGCATGAAGGCCGTTTGGGCGCCGATCGGCAAGAAGACGATCCATGGAGTGGAAAGCGACGGCATGCTGGCCTCCGGCGCGGAGCTGGGCATCAACCGCGACGGCGACGGCATTGTCGAAATCGAAGCGAAGGCGGCCGTGGGCGCGCCGATTCCGGGCTGTGAGCCGGACAGCATTATCGAGATCGATAACAAGTCCATCACCCATCGGCCGGACTTGTGGGGGCATTGGGGCATGGCGCGCGAAGTGGCCGCGATTGCCCACGGTAAGCTGAAGGACCCGGTGCGGCTGGATCTGCTGCCTTCCGCCGCTCCGGGCATCAAGATCGCCGTGGCCGACCCGGCTCTTTGCCCGCGGTACAGCGCGCTGGTGCTGGGAAACGTGACCTGGAAGCCGTCGCCGCCGTGGCTCGAATGGCGGCTTTCGACGATTGGCCTGAACCCCATCGGCAACGTCGTCGACGTGACCAACTTTGTGATGGCCGAGCTCGCCCAGCCCATGCACGCTTTCGACGCCGACAAGCTCAAGGGCGACACGATTTTCGTTCGCCGGGCGAAGGCGGGAGAGCATTTCGCCGCACTGAACGGCGAGGAATACACGCTCGATCCATCGAACCTGGTGATTGCCGATGCGGGCGGCGCGATTGCTTTGGCCGGGGTGATCGGCGGCGCGGAAAGCGCTATCAGCGAAAACACCCGCCGCGTGGTGCTGGAGAGCGCGACCTTTCAGGCAACGTCCGTGCGCAAGACATCGTCGGCCATCAAGCTGCGCACCGACGCTTCCATGCGCTTTGAGAAGGCGCAGGATCCGGCCAATACCGTCCGCGGCCTGGCCCGCGCCGTCGAACTGCTCCGAGCGGTTTCGCCGGGCATCCGCCTGGTGGGCGGCGTGGCTGACGCCAAGCACCTCCCAACTGCGCCCGCGCCGATTGCGCTGCCGCTCGACTGGCTGGAACGCAAGCTGGGCCGGGCGATACCAGGCGCGGAAGTGCGCGCGATTCTCGAGAGCCTGGAATTCGGCGTAGAGGAGACGGCGCCGCGGACGTTTTCGGTCACCGTGCCCAGTTGGCGCGCCACCAAAGACATTTCCATCAAGGACGACCTGGTGGAGGAAGTCGGCCGCATGGTGGGCTACGATTCCATTCCGCCGCGCGCGCCGCTGGTGGCCGCCGCCGTGCCACCGGCCAATCCCGAGCGCCGCTTTCAACACGAAGTTCGCGGCTTGTTCGTGGATTCGGGATTCACCGAAGTTTACAACTATTCTTTTTTGAGCGAAGAAGCCGTGCGCAAGTTCGGGTTCGAGCCCACCGAGCATGTGCGCGTAGCCAATCCAATCTCGAGCGACCAAGCGTTAATGCGCCGCTCGCTGGTACCCGGGATATGGCATAACGTAATCGAAAACGCCAAGCACCGGGATTCGTTCCGGCTGTTCGAGATCGGGTTGGAGATCCACAAGTCCGACTCCGAGCGTGGCTTGCCGAGAGAAATTCCGCACCTGGCGGCTGCGATTTACGATCGCGCGGGCGAGGATTCGGCGGGATTGGACGAGTTGAAGCGCGTGGCCGTCTGCCTGATGCCGGCGGCGCGGATGGAACCCTCCCGGGCAGAGCTTTACCAGCACCCGGCGCGCTACGCTTCCCTGATATGGAAAGGCGAACGGGTGGGGAGTTTGTTCGAGATTCACCCATCGCTAGTGGAGACGGGCCGCGCCGCCGTGCTCGATTTCGATCTGGAGCGGGTCATGCGGCTGAGCGCGGGTGAGGTGAAGTACGCGCCCATCCGCCGCTATCCTTCGAGCGCGTTCGATCTTTCGGTGATTGCCGGCGAACGTGAGTACGCGGCCGCGCTCGAAGCCAATCTCCGCCGGTTCGCGGGACCGCTGGTGGAGAGCATCGAATTCCTGCGGGTGTATTCCGGCAAGCCGCTGCCCGAAGGCTACAAAAGCGTTTCGTACCGTTTGACGCTGGGCGCGCCCGACCGAACTCTCGAAAGCGAAGAAATCGGGGCTATCCGGGCGGGCATTATCGACGGTATGCGGGGGTTGGGGTACGAGTTAAGGGTTTAGAGAATTGGCCACGGATGGACACGGATACACACGGATAAAACAAGAGTTCGTTTCTATCGGCGTTCATCGGTGGCTAAAACCAGGCTGGTTTACCGGCCGGTGTGCAGATTGTTGTGGATGGCGTACAGCGCCAGCTCCAGACGGTCGGAAACGCCCAGCTTGTCGAAGATGTTGTGCAGATGATTTTTGACCGTCTGCTCGCTGATGAACATCTTTTCGGCCATTTCCTTATTTTTGAAACCCTGCGCCACCAGGGCCACGATTTCGCGCTCGCGCTGGCTCAGGGGGCTGCGCTCGCGCTCCCGGTTGGGCGCGGTCGCGGGCGACGGCGGCGGCGGCGCGTCTTCGTTGGCGACGAACTGGCGAATCACCGCGGCGGTGGTATGGGAATCCAGCCAGATTTCTCCGGCATGCACCTTGCGAATGCTCTTAATCAGCATGTCCGTGGCGGTTTGCTTTAGAACGATGCCCGAAGTACCAAGCTTCATCGCCTGGACGAACTCGTTTTTGTCGTCGGAAGCGGTCAGCACGATCACACGGGTCTTGCCGCGCGCCGCCTGAATCCGCTGCAAGGTAGCCAACCCGTCGAGGCCCGGCATTTTCAGATCGAGCAGCAGGATATCCGGCTCATGTTGCTGCAATACGTCCAGGACTTGTCGCCCATCTTGTGCCTGGGCAATGACTTCGAAGTCGTCTTCCAAAGCTAATAGCTTGCAGAGCCCGTCGCGAAAAATAGGATGATCGTCGGCGACTACGATCCGTATTTTCGAGGTGACGGGCGGGGTCTCGGAAGCGGGACCCGCGATGATGCCGTTATTCTCTGACATACACTTTCCGTTGGAACCATTGTACGGTCCTGTTACTACCAAGTCAATTCGTTTTAAGGTAATTCCCTGTAATCAATTCGGAGCAACGGCTCCTGTTCGCTCCGCTTCCGCTACAATAAGAGTATGGCCCGAGGTTGGGAAAGCAAGTCGGTTGAATCTCAGACCGAGGCTGCCGAAGCCGGTCGTGCCGCCGTGAGAGTTCGCAAGACCGCCCCGGCGGAAGCGCTTGAATTGATCCGCAAGAGAGAGAGCCTTCTCCTTTCGCGAACCAGAGTTACCAGAGAAATGGAGGCTGCTCAGAATCCCCGTTACCGGACGCTTTTGGAAAAGTCCCTGCGGGATCTGAACGCCCAATTAGCCGCCCTGGGCGGTCAATAGAGCCGGAACACACCGGCGCTTCCGCAATCCGTGTACTGGAGCGGCTGAACTGTGCGCTCCGTGAGGGTGTTGTGCGTGTGGGCGACAGCACTCGGTTTGGGCGGCGAAAGAAGAACTCCGAGCTGTGCCCCGCGCGATGTGATTCCGCCCGAAAGATGATTCTACCGAATCTGGGCGCGGGCAGAATCGGATCCCAACTGCCCGCGCCCGCGCAGTAGCGCTTCGATCAGATCTACACCTTCCATCTCCTGAAATAGCCGCCGGGAGTGGCAGATTGCATTCTCGCTGTGACGCTGCGGTAATCTGATGGTTCCTGCGGTTCCGCAGGTGGATTGAAACTTGGTCAGCACGTCCGTCGCATGGGCGTTCAACTTACGGCTGGGCCTCGACAAGAAGCCCAGCCGTTTTTCTTTGTACCCGTTGACACGGGCGGATGGCGGGAGTTAGCATCAAGCATGGCCACAATTACAGATGTACTTACCAAGAACTACGAAGTTGAAATGGAGATTGCAGGCCCGGCGGCGATGTGGACGAGGCCTGACACCGGTTCGGCGGCAGTCTCGGGGCCCGGCCCGACTTTCTCTGCGGCGAAGGGAATGTTTGAAGCGATTGCGCGCTTGAAAAGCGCCTACATCCGGCCAACGCGTGTTGAGATCTGCAAACCAATCCAATTCGACCGCTACGTTACGAACTATGGCGGGCCGCTGCGCAAGTCCAACCAGGTGCGCGGCGGCGATTCCTACCAACTTCCAGCCGTGATTCTCGTGGATGTATGTTACCGCCTCTACGGCGTGGTGGAGGAGGTAACGGGGCCTCCCAATAGCACGAACCACCTTCACGCGTTGCAAGAGATGTTTCTGCGGCGGCTGGCGAAAGGTCAGTGGTTTCGCTGTCCATGCCTTGGATGGAAGGAGTTCGTCCCATCCTATGTGGGCCCATTCCGGCCCGATACCGCGGTCGAGACGGGCGTGGATCTCGTAATTCCTTCGATGCTTCATGCGGTTTTCGACCAGCCCGTAAACGGCAAGGTATCGCCGACATTCCGCCAGAACGTACCAATACGGCGAGGGGTGCTTGAGTATGCTGTCTGAGTTGCAGGAGGTTGCGCGAAGCCTCGGCGCAGTGGGGCTTGTGCCGCCGAAGGTACACGACTGGGTAAAGCCGCAGGAGAAAGGCGACTTTTTGATTGCCAGTCTCGGCACGGATGGGCAGGCCGCCGAAGTCGAATTGCGAACTTGGGACGCGGGCTCGCGGCTCTTCAAGGTACAGAAAGACAATCAGAACAGCTTCCCCGCGCTGAAACTGGAGGCTCCATTGTGGGACGTTCCCACGGGCGATCCTGCACGCGAGTCCCTCAAGAAGGCCGATCTTCCCGCCGAGGAGCGAGCCGCCATCCTCGATCGCCTGTGCTCGATGGCCGATCCCAGGATTTCCGGGGCCCATGGCCGCAGACTGAAGGCGCGACTGCAGGAATTCGCTCGCGAGCTGCAGCCGCTGTTCCTCAGGAACCGGGACGAGGCGCCGGCTGTCTGTTTGCTGATTGAGCGCGTGTTGAGCGCCAACTTGGACGTGGTCCTGTTTTTGAAACAGATCAGGGACGGGGTGATCGCCGAGATCCGCAAGGGACGCGAGACGCGGAAGCGGATTGGCGAGGCGCTCCTGATAGGCAATGTGGACAAGAAGGCCTCAAGGGTTAAGGAGGAGAAAGTCACTCTGGTGCTTGATGTGGTACGAAGGTTCGAGGACGACTTCGAGCGGGTGGCGCACGCGGGAATGGAGGCCGTTTACCACCGGGTGCTATCACAGCAACCGGAGACCGGCGGCAATGAGGGTACGTGCGCTCTCACGGGCACTGAGCAGACGATTGAGACTGGGACATTTCCCACCGTGAAGTTCCCGGTGATCGAGAACACCCCCCTGTTTTCGATGAATGAGGATGCGGGGTGCCATGACCGCTATGGTCTGATCGGGTCGTCCATCTGTCCGGTGGGCAAGCGGACGCTGGACGACATTTACCGGTCGGCCGTTTGGATTACCTCGGAGGAGCGTCGGGACAAGACATGGCGGGGCGTGCCGGCGTCACGTGGAGACAAGAGCGACTTGCTCATTTCGTATATCGAGCAGAGCGCCGACGCCAATGTGGAGCTCGCGCGCTTGCTTGCCGAGGCCGGCGAGAACGAGAGGGAAGCGGTGTTTGAATCGAACGCGGCGTCGCTGGTTGAGGCTCTAAATGCCAAAGGAGCGGTCACGCGCGATTGGACCTGCCGGGTGCTAGTGCTGCATCGGATCAGCAAAGGGCAGGTTCAGGTGGAGATCGACCGCCGGTACAAAGTGCGCCGCATCCGGGAGGGACTGGAGGAGTGGCGGGCTGGTGCTGCCAACACGCCTCCGATCTCGATAAAACTGCCGGGGAAGACAAAGGGCGCGCCGGCCGTGCCATACATCCCGCGGAGTCTTTTCCCCGGCGAGGTGCTGCGGGCAACAAAGACGTTATGGATTCGTGGCGGGACCGAGGCGCAGGCGATTACAGGCTGCGGCCTTGGTCGTGTCTACGACCTGCTTCTGGGCGAGGGCCAGGTACGGGAGGAAGCTGCCAAGGAACTACTGCGCGTCATGCTGGAGCGCGTGGGCACTTTGCTGGCGCGGTTTGGCTCAGGCGCTGATATCTCGGCGCCAGGGCGCAGGGCAGCCGTGGACGCTTGTACGGTCGTGGCTACCTGTTTATACAAGTTAGGCGAACGAAAGGAGGAATTTATGCAAGACCACGCATTTCTGTTGGGAAGGTTCTTATCGCTGGCGGACGTGTTGCATCGACAATATTGCGTAGTGAAGAGAGACAACGAGGTGCCACCGCAACTGCTGGGAAACCAGCACGTAGCCACTGCGGCGCTGAACCCGGCTGGGGCATTGTCCATGCTGTCCGACCGGTTGCGAATTTACAAGGCATGGGCCGACACCGACGGGAGCGGCAAGGCCGGGCTGGCCAAGTGGGCGTTGAGCCGCATGGCTGAGGTGTCCGATGGCTTGAAGGGCCGGCTACCCGAACGAGCGCTGACCGACGCCGAAAAGGCGGAGATGCTATTGGGCTATCTGGTGCGGGAAGCGAAGACCGAAGGCGATGAAAGCGACGGAAAAGGAGACACGGAATGAGCGAGACTCACGAGAAGGTCATCCGGCGGGCGACGGGGTTGCTCGTCATCGAAGCAGTGAATTCGAATCCGAATGGCGATCCGGATCGAGAGAGCGACCCTCGCACGAGGCCGGACCGAAAAGGCGAGATTTCGCCAGTATCGTTCAAGCGGAAGCTAAGGGACCTGCTGGAGGACAAGAAAGGCCCGGCTTGGCAGGCTATCAAGGACCGTTTCACCCCGCCCCTAGAGGCTGGTGCTTTCGAGGTCCTGGAGAGCAGGGGCCGGGATCGGGAGAAGGTAATCAAGGAAGCGGATGAGGGCACGTTTCTGCCGAAGTACTGGGACGCGCGCGTCTTCGGTAACACATTCCTCGAAAAGAAAGCCTCTCAGCATCTGGCCACCGGCGTGGTTCAATTCGGGCTGGGGCTGTCCATCGCCCCTGTGACGATAGAGCGAATGACGACAACAAACAAGAGCGGCGTTCAGACGGGCAAGGATCGGGGCATGGCCCCACTGGCATATCGCGTTGTCGAGCACGCTGTGTACGCGATGCCATTCTTCGTGAATGCGTCGGCCGCCAGGAAAACGGAGTGCAGCTTGCGGGACATCGAGGTGCTGCGGCACCTGATTCCCCTGGCTTACTCGCAGACGTCCTCCTATGTTCGGACATCAGTGGAGATCCGCCACGCATGGTATATCGAACACAGCTCGCCGCTTGGCTCCGCCAGCGACCTGGAGTTAATCGCGGCGCTGGCTCCACGCAAGCGGGAGCGCCCTGAGGAACCGTCCAAGGGGTGGGAGGACTATGAGGTGCCGGTGGCTCTGCCCGAAGGGCTTCAGAGCAGGGTGGCGCCCTTGCGCGACCTGATGGCGGAAGCATATGCCGCTGTTGGCTCATAGCGCGCGGCCGAAAGAGGGCATTCCGGCACAGGAATATGGCAACCACGTCCGGGCCGTTGAGGAATTGGCCCGGACGTACGCCCGCGATGCGGCTCAGTTCTGGAGCGGTGATCGCCCCAGCTTTGAGGAAGCCGTGGCGCTTGCCGGACGCGCGCACGACCTTGGAAAAGTGGATGAGAAGAACCAGGCGGTTTTGAGATCGTCCAAGCGCGAGAAGCTGGCAGTTCCCCACGAGGATGCTGGCGTGAAGTATCTGCTCGACCGCAAGCAAGCAGAGGCGGCGGCGCTCGTCTACAGTCACCACGGGGGTCTGCCGGGTCTTGTCGGCGAGTTTCTTGGGCGAAACCGCTGCCTGCGGCGGGAGCCGGAACACGAGAAGGGCTGGGTTACCGGGCGCGTCGACGAACGACTGTCCAAATATGCCGAGTTGCATCATGCGCTGTTCGAGTGCGTCAAGGAGCGAGACGGACAGATGGGCGACTGGCGGCTGGCCGCAAAGCGATGGTCCGGGCTAACGTGGCGGCTGGCGCTGTCGTGCCTGGTGGATGCCGACCACGGCAATACGGCCACGAACTATGGAAACGAGGTAGCGGTCAAACCTCCTGGAGTTGCATGGGACGAGCGGCTGGGTGCTCTCGACCGGTACGTCGCGGCCCTGGGCGGCGGGGACCCGGACGGCGCGCGGAACGACATCCGGCGGCGCATTTATGAGGAGTTGAGGGAGCGTTCCGATCCCGCCCAGCGGTTCTACGCGTGCGACAGTCCGGTCGGCACAGGCAAAACCACCGCGGTGATGGCTCACCTCCTGCGCGCAGCGAAGGAATCCAGTCCGCAGTTGCGGCACGTCTTCGTGATTCTGCCATACGTGAACATCATCAACCAATCGGTGGAGACTTACCGCAAGTCCTTGGTGCTTCCAAGCGAGGACCCGGTGCGCGCCGTGGCGGCCCATCATCATCAGGCGGATTACAAATCGGTCGAAGCCAGGTAGCTTGCCACGCTCTGGGATTGCCCGGTGACTGTGACGACGGCGGTTCAGTTTTTCGAGACGCTGGCTTCGAACCATCCGGCGCGTTTGCGCAAGCTACACGAATTGCCCGGATCGGCGATCTTAATTGACGAGGCGCACGCGGCGATCCCCTCGTGGCTGTGGCCGCAGACGTGGGTGTGGCTGCGCGAGCTGACCGAACAGTGGGGCTGTCACGTGGTGCTGGCGTCGGGATCACTGGCACGCTTCTGGGCGATGAAAGAAATCGTCGACCCGCCGCAGTCCCTGCCGGAGCTGGTTCCCGAACACGTGCGCAGCGCGGCTCAGGGCGCGGAGCGGCAACGGATACACTACGTCCGAGAAGACGCGCCCATGGATCCGAATGGTCTGGATCGGCACATCTTTGAGGGCGACCGGCCGTGGCCGTGTGTGGTGGTGCTGAACACGGTTCAATCGGCAGTGGTTCTGGCGGAGACGTGCCGGAAGATGGGGCACGCGGTATCCCATCTTTCCACCGCCCTGGCGCCGCGGGACCGCGATGCCATTGTGGAAAAGGTGAAGAAGAAACTCAAGGACAAAGCGCATGGAAAATGGGCGCTCATCGGGACGAGTTGCATCGAGGCCGGTCTCGATTTCGATTTTCGTTCCGCCGTCCGGGAAACAGGCCCGGCTACGAGCATGGTGCAACTGGGAGGGAGGTTGAACCGGAACGCAAGACAGGCTCCCGAGCTACTGGCTGTGGTTTCTCTGAAAATCGGGCGGGGAGGGTTCACCGAGCTCGGGGCGATAAAGACGCCGGCGAAGGTTCTGGATCAGTGTTTCCAGCACCTCGACGTAAACGCCCTGCCGCCGGCTGAGCTGTGCACCCTGGCGATGAGGAAGGAACTGCAAGAGGAGGCGCTCAGGCAAAAGGCGGCGCAGATTCGGAGCGCCGAGGACAAACGAGAGTTCCCGGAGGTCACCGCGCTGTATCAGGTCATTGACGAAGACACGGTTACCGCTGTCGTGGACAAAGAGCTCGCCGAAAGACTCCGACGCCACGAACGCGTCGACCCCCTCGACGTGATCAAGTGCAGCGTGAGGATACGGCGCTCGAAGGTCGGGGAGTACAGTCTGACGCCAATTATCGAGGACGAGATTTATGAGTGGACCCTGAAATACGATCCTGAGGTGCTTGGATACATGGCCGGGGTGTTCGAAGCCGGCCTGACTGATCCGGGCCGTTTCCTGGGGGCGTAGCACATGTACTCCGAAGACGAGTTGGTACCTCTCTCCGCCCTGCAGCATATGGCGTTTTGCGAGCGGCAGTGCGCGCTGATCCATATCGAGCAGCAGTGGGCGGAGAACCGGCTCACGGTGGAGGGGGAGTTGCTGCACGAGCGCGTGCACTCGGCGGAATCGGAAGGGCGGCCGGGGATCGTGGTGGCGCGTGGGTTGCGCATCCAGTCGCGGCGGTTGGGACTGAGCGGGCAGGCGGACGTGGTGGAGTTTCGGGTTTGCGGCGGCGTGGAGGAGCGCGGCTCGGTGCGCCTGGCCGGGCGGCCGGGGTGGTGGCGCGCGTTTCCGGTGGAGTACAAGCGCGGGCGGCCCAAGCCGGACCGGCGGGACGAGGTGCAGTTGTGCGCGCAGGCGTTGTGCCTGGAAGAGATGCTGGGCGCGGAGATTGCCGAGGGCGCGATCTTCTACGGCCAGCCGCGGCGGCGTTGGCCGGTCGCGTTCGACGCGGGACTGCGCGGCGAGACGGAGGAACTGGCCGGGCGGGTGCATGCGCTGCTGGCTTCCGGGAAGACGCCCGCGGCGGTCTACGAGAAGAAGTGCCGGAACTGTTCGCTGATGGGGATTTGCATGCCGGCCATGCCCGGGCGCGCGGGGCAGGTGGCGCGGTACGTGGAGCGGCAATTGAAAGACGCCAAGGGGGAATAAAATGCGCAAGCTGCTGAACACGCTGTACGTCACCACCCAGGGCGCGTGGGTGGCGAAGGACGGGCAGACGGTGGTGGTGCGGGTGGAGAAAGAGGACCGTTTGCGGGTGCCGATTCACACCCTGGCGTCGCTGGTGTGCTTCGGGAACGTGGGGGTCAGTCCGCCGGCGATGGGGCTCTGCGCGGAGAGCGGCGTGGCGGTTTCGTTTCTCACCGAGCACGGCCGATTTCTGGCGCGGGTGGAGGGGCCGGTGAGCGGGAACGTGCTGCTGCGGCGGGCGCAGTACCGGCGGGCGGACGATGGGGCGGGGTCGGCGGCCATGGCGCGCGCGGTGGTGATGGGGAAGGTGGCGAACTCGCGAGCGGTGCTGCTGCGGGGGGCGCGGGAGCGGGGCGAGGGCGCGGGGTCGGCGGAGATGCTGTCCGCGGCGGCGCGGCTGGGGCAGACGCTGGGCGAGCTGCCGGGCGTCGATTCGGTGGACCGCGTGCGCGGGCTGGAAGGAGACGCGGCGCGGGCGTATTTTGGAGCGTTCGACCATTTGATCGAGGTGGCGAAAGACGCCTTCTTCTTTCACGAACGGAGCCGGCGCCCGCCGCTGGACAACATGAATGCCCTCCTGTCGTTTCTCTACACCCTGCTGGTGCATGACGTGAGGGCGGCGCTGGAGACGGTGGGGCTCGATCCGGCGGTGGGGTTCCTGCATCGCGACCGGCCGGGGCGGCCGGGCTTGGCGCTGGATCTGATGGAGGAACTGCGCCCGCTGCTGGGGGAGCGGCTGGCCCTGACGCTGGTGAACCGGCAGCAGGTGAGGGCCGAGGGCTTTCAGAAGACGGAAAGCGGCGCCGTGACGATGGACGATGCCACCAGAAAGACGGTGCTGGTGGCATACCAGACGCGCAAGCAGGACGAGATGACGCATCCGTTCCTGGAAGAGAAGCTGCCGGTCGGGATGCTGGCGTACGCGCAGGCTCTGCTGCTGGCGCGGCATTTGCGGGGCGATCTGGACGGGTACCCGCCATTCTTCTGGAAATGACCGCGGGAGGCGGACTATGCTGGTGCTGGTGACTTACGACGTGAACACGGAGACGGCGGAGGGGCGCAGGCGGCTCCGGCAGGTGGCGCGGCTGTGCGAGAACTGGGGGCAGAGGGTGCAGAAGTCGGTGTTCGAGTGCGCGGTGGACCCGGCCCAGTGGGCGACCCTGCGCGGCGGGCTGGTGGGAATCGCGGACCCGGCGGTGGACAGCTTGCGATTCTACTTTCTAGGCGGGAACTGGCGGCATCGCCTGGAACACGTGGGCGCAAAGCCAACCTACGATCCGGAAGGTCCGCTGGTGGTATGAGGAGTGCTTCTTTTCGGTGCGGCGCGGACCGGAAGCGAGCGGCGGTTTGCGGGGAGGTTCGCGGAGGACGGAAACCATTGAATTTGCAGGGGCATGGAAGCGAGCGCGGTCGCCATGGCTTGATGCGAGAGGCCGCGAGATGAGGGTCCGCGCCTGAGGCCGCGTAAGTGCGTGCGGTTGTTGGGCTTCTAGTGCCCGCGGTCGCGCCCCTCGCGGGGCGCGTGGATTGAAACGAACTTTTCGAGCTCGAAGGGAACTTTGTCGTAGTCGCGCCCCTCGCGGGGCGCGTGGATTGAAACCCTGAAAGCCCCGGTTCATGATGTAGACCCAGGTCGCGCCCCTCGCGGGGCGCGTGGATTGAAACAATATAGATTTAAAGCAGATCTGTTAGCGAGCTTGTCGCGCCCCTCGCGGGGCGCGTGGATTGAAACCTGATCTGCGCCACTTCTACCGCACGCCGGAATGTCGCGCCCCTCGCGGGGCGCGTGGATTGAAACCTTGCGATCCGGTCCGCCATGGGCAAGTGCGCGACGTCGCGCCCCTCGCGGGGCGCGTGGATTGAAACTATGCTTGCTATCGGTAAAAAGCAAGAGTAATTTGTCGCGCCCCTCGCGGGGCGCGTGGATTGAAACGCAGCGTCTCGCACGATCTTCCCCGGGCGCCTGGCGTCGCGCCCCTCGCGGGGCGCGTGGATTGAAACGCGAGCGGACAGACTACCTGCACTCCCGTTCTCAGTCGCGCCCCTCGCGGGGCGCGTGGATTGAAACTCGCGGTTCGCTACTTTGATCGCAACGGCCGATGGTCGCGCCCCTCGCGGGGCGCGTGGATTGAAACACGACGGCAGCAAGCGCCTACTCAGGCTCAACCTGTCGCGCCCCTCGCGGGGCGCGTGGATTGAAACTTGGTGTAATGTACTTGAAGTGGCCCCCGAAAGTCGCGCCCCTCGCGGGGCGCGTGGATTGAAACACGACGATGCGAGCCATCCCGCGGATGCACTGCGTCGCGCCCCTCGCGGGGCGCGTGGATTGAAACCACGCGGCCGAGTTGGATAAGTTAGCGACGCCCGGTCGCGCCCCTCGCGGGGCGCGTGGATTGAAACTAGCTGTTGTGAGCCCTTGCCGCGCCAGGACGATCGTCGCGCCCCTCGCGGGGCGCGTGGATTGAAACAAGGCCCCTTTTGGCAAGGGAACGGCACACAACAGTCGCGCCCCTCGCGGGGCGCGTGGATTGAAACGACGCCTGCTTTCGAATCCAGCGTGAAGCCTGCGAGTCGCGCCCCGCGCAGGGCGCGTGGATTGAAACGGCTCCAAACACGGAGTTCCGCAACGGGGACGGCGTCGCGCCCGCACGGGGTCGACAGTAGGGTACTACCATGCCGTGGCCGGTGCCGACGTTTCAATCCACGAGCCACGCGCAGGGCGCGACGAGCGCGATTGTAACGCCGGCATGGCAAGCGTTTCAATCCACTCGTCCTGCACGCATGCCTGCTCGCCCATCCGGTGTCGCGCCTCGCGTGGTGGTGATCGCCTGCCTGCTCGCGGGTGGCGCCCGCCGCGCGGACTGAACCAAGCACCCGGCGAATAAAATCGCCGGCGCTGCTACAAATCGGTTGCCTCCGGCTTCAGCGGAGCTTCACGGCCCTTCCGGTTCTCACGGACTCCTTAGCGGCTTCGATAATTTCCACTACGCCCAGGTTGATGTCGAGCGCCGTCTCGCCCTCGATCTGCTTGTGGTTGCGGAGCGCGCTCACCATCAGGGCGATCGGATCGCTTTCGGCTGCCGGAAGCGGCGTCAGCGGTATTTCTTCCGGCTTCCCGCCGTTCTTGCGGAGCTCGAGCTTCTGGTGCGTCATGTAGACGCTGCCGCGGGTCAGATGATCCTCGGTTCCGGAAGAGCCGAAAATCTCCAGATCCTGAAAGCCGCGCGGCAGGTCCCAACTTGCTTCGAAAACATTGATTCCGGTGGGATAGCGCAGCACCAGCGCGGCGGAATCTTCCACTTTGGGGAAGCGTGTGGGCCGCAGGTGGATCTCCTCGGCGTACACGCTCTCCGGGCGTCCCATGTACCACAGGGACCAGAGCGCGTTGTAGCAGCCGAAATCGACCAACGCTCCGGCGCCATTGGCGACGGGATCGGTCAACCAGTCGAAGAAATGCTTGCCGGTGCCGTCCGAACCCGGCCCTCCGTGCCCTACGATGCCGTGCAGCCGCCAGGGCTTTCCGATGACTCCGCTATCCACCAGTTGCTTGGCTTGGACATTGGAAGGCCACCACGCCATCTGGTAATTGCACATCACCTGGACGCCATTGCGGCGCGCCAGGGCGGCAATTTCCTGCGCGTCCTTGAACGTGGACGCCAGCGGCTTTTCGAAAATCAGGTTGATTTTGCGCGGGGCGCATTCGCGGGCGATTTCCAGATGCCGGTTGTTCTCGACGAAGGCCCAGACGACGTCCGGCTTGGTCTGGTCCAGCATCTTCTTGTAATCGTCGAAGAAGGGCGCATCGGGCGCAATCCGCTTGGCTTCGGCGATGAGGTCGGGGAGGGTTTCGGCTATGCCCACCAGTTGCACGTCGGAGCGGCCGACCATGTGAGGCAGGTTGGAACGATAGTGCGCGTGCACGAGTCCGATGACCGCGATCTTCGTGGGTTGTGCCAAAACGGGCAGGATGGTGAAAACGGTGGCGAGGAGCAACCAGGCTTTTCGCATAGCCATCATGCTAACAAAGGTGCGCCAACCGGGTGCGCCGGTCTAGTATCCTATGATTCTATATGCCAAACCCCGAACGCCAACCCGGACTCGGCACGCTTGCCCTGCATGCCGGTCAGGAACCGGACCCGGCCACCACCGCGCGGGCCGTTCCCATCTACGCCACTACCAGCTACGTCTTCAAAGACTCCGAACACGCCGCCAACCTGTTCGCGCTCAAGGAATTCGGCTTCATCTATTCGCGCCTGATGAATCCCACCAACGACGTGCTGGAAAAGCGGCTGGCCGCGCTCGATGGCGGCGTGGGCGCGCTGGCGTTCGCTTCCGGACAGGCCGCCATCACGGCGGCAATCCTTACCATCACGCATGCCGGACAGAACCTGATTTCCTCCACCAGCCTTTACGGAGGAACCTGGACTCTGTTCACGCAGACGTTCAAGAAACTGGGGATCGAAGTCCGATTTTTCGACCCCGATCACCCCGAAGAAATCGGGCCTCTGGTGGACGAAAACACCCGGCTGGTCTATCTGGAATCCATCGGCAATCCGAAGAACGACGTGCCGGATTACGCCCAGATCGCCGCAATCGCGCACGCCCGTGGCCTACCCGTAATCATCGATAATACGGTCACCACCCCGGTCTTGCTGCGCCCCTTCGATCACGGTATCGATATCGCGGTCTATTCCACCACCAAATTCCTGGGCGGACACGGAGTCCACGTAGGCGGGGCGATCGTCGATAGCGGCAAATTCCTATGGGAGGCCAATCCGGCCAAATGGCCGGAATTCACGGCGCCGTCGGAATCCTACCACGGCATGATCTTCACCGAAGCCCTGAAGCCGCTCGGCAATCTGGCCTACATCATACACATCCGCACGCATTGGCTGCGCGACACGGGCGGCATGATGAGCCCGTTCGCGGCATTCCTATTCCTGCTAGGCATCGAAACGCTGCATCTGCGCATGGAGCGCCACACCCAAAACGCGCAGGCGCTGGCGGAGTGGTTATCGGTTCATCCGGCGGTCACATGGGTGAACTATCCCGGTCTGCCGGGCCATCCCCATTACCAGGCTGCGAAAAAGTACCTGCCCAAAGGAGCCGGCGCCGTCCTCGGTTTCGGCGTGCGGGGCGGCAAAGAAGCGGGCGTGAAGTTCATCGACAACGTGAAGCTTGCGAGCCACCTGGCAAATATAGGCGACGCCAAAACGCTGGTGATTCACCCGGCTTCCACGACGCACTCGCAACTCGACCCCGCCGAGCAGCAAGCCACCGGCGTCACTCCCGAATACATTCGCATCTCGGTAGGCATCGAGGATATCGAAGACATCAAGGCCGATCTCGACCAGGCGCTGAAAGCGTCCCAGGCGTAGCGCGAAAAGCTGGGGTTTCACGTTCGCTACCATAGCCTTCCATGCCCACCAAACCGCGGCGCGCACCCCAGGCGAAGCCGCCCGCTGAAGGCGCACAAGTCGATTGGCTTCGCCGCCTGGCTTCCGCCTGACCTGCCGGCGCTCTGACAGGCATAGAGACGATTTCGCGGTGCTCGCCGGCGGGCGAGTGAAGCGGGAACCGCACGCGAATCCCGCGCCTTCCTGCGCATATACTGGTTCGATAAATACCCGGGTCCGCCTTCCCGCCCCGCGGGGGACGAGGATGGGCCCATAGCCGGCTGGACTGCATGGACCGCCAACGCCTGGATCAAATCGAGGAGCTGTTTCACGCGGCATCGCAGTTGCCTCCAGGCGAGTGCGAAGCCTTTCTCGCAGGTCGCTGTTCGAGCGACCACGAGCTATTCCAAAGGTGCGCTCGCTATTGCACCGGCGCAACACCGGGTTGCTCGACCTCGCGGATCGTGACAGTTGGAATTTGGAAGCGTTGTTTCCCACCGTCGCCGGGCGATCCGGCGACGGCGACACCGTTTCGGGACCGGCGCTGGAGCCCGGCGCCATGGTGGGAGCCTATCGAATCGAGGCGCTGCTGGGACGGGGCGGCATGGGAGAAGTTTATCGGGGGCTGGATACGAGGCTCAAGTCATCTCTCGATTGAACCATCCAAATGTCTGCACCGTTCATGACATCGGGGACGCGGCAGGCCAACCCTACTTGGTGATGGAGTTACTCGAAGGGCAGACGCTCAGGGAACGCATCACGGAGGGCCCGTTTTCCGACGGAGAGTTGCTTGCGATTATGATTCCGGTTCTGGATGCGCTCGCGGCGGCGCACGCGGCTGGTATCGTCCACCGCGACATCAAGCCGGCGAACGTTTTCCTGACCCGGCAGGGGCTGGTGAAGATCCTGGATTTCGGCGTCGCCAAGTCCGCCGGAGCGGAGACAGGAGCGCACCGCGACGTAGCCGGCCATTTGACCGAAACGGGAAACCCCATCGGGACGATCTCGTTCATGTCGCCCGAGCAGGCGCGAGGTGGAGATGTGGATGCGCGCTCCGATCTCTTCTCTTGCGGAGTCGTGCTTTACGAGATGGCGACCGGGACGCTGCCGTTCGCGGCCGAAAGCTGGGCGGCCACTCGAGACGCCGTGCTGCACCGCGTGCCACGATCACCGCGGGAGCTCACGCCCGGCCTGCTGCCGGAAATCGAACGCGCGATCGGTCGGGCTCTGGAAAAAGACCCGCGCCAGCGCCCGCAAAGCGCTGAAGACATGCGCGGCGATCTGCTGCGGGCGCGCCACGCACTGGAGTCGAAAGGCAATACGCATGGCCTTGCCGGGGCGCATCTCGCCCGGCGCCTCTACGCCGTGACGGCAATGGCCGTTTTGCTCATCTTCGCAACTGCGGTCTGGCATTGGGGCGAAGGCGGTCGCCGGCCAACTTCGCCATCTGAATATGTTCGGCTTACGAACTTCAGCGATTCGGTGGCCGCTCCGGCGCTCTCCCCGGACGGCCGCATGCTGGCGTTCGTCCGCGGGGAGCGACCGTTTCTGACCACCGGCCCAATTTACGTCAAATCGCTTCCGGATGGGCAATCGACACAACTCACCGACGATCCGCGTCCGAAGTACGGCTTGGTGTTCACGCCAGACGGCAGGCAAGTAGCCTACACAGCGATCTCAACGGACGAGGGCGCGTGGAACGTGTCGGCGGTTCCGGTTACGGGAGGCACGCGCAAACGCCTTATGCAAAACGCCGCCGGGCTGACCTGGATTGGCAACGGTGCCGATTGATCCCGATTACGGGAGCCTCGCAGGGCCGCCAAGTTGGACCAGATGGCGCCTGTTCCGCCGCCGGCTGGTCGCCGGATGGCCGATGGATGTATTTCAACGTGGCCGTGGATGGAGCGACGCATTTATGGCGGGAGCGATTCCCCGAGGGGACGCCGGAGCAGATCACGACGGGCCCGGACGAGGAGGAAGGGCTAGCCGTGACGGCGGACGGCAAATCGCTGATTTCTTCGGTAGGAGCGCGCACGGCCTCGGTGTGGACCCACGATGCCGCCGGTGAGCGGGCGGTCTCGGCGGAGGGATCGGCGTCAAACCCAATGCTCTCGAGCGACGGGAAGCGCGTGTATTATCTGCTGAAGAAGAACGCGTCCGCGCCAGCGGAACTCTGGTCGACGGAACTGCCCACGGGAAGATCTACGCTGGCGCTGCCGGGCGTCTCGATGACGGAGTTCGATCTCTCAGCCGACGGCCGCATGGTGGTATTCACGGCAGGCCGCGGATTGGAGCCAAGCATTTTCCTCGCGCCGCTGGACCGAAGCGCGGCGCCTCGCAAGATTGTTCAGGGGGGGAGATAAGGTCAGTTTCGGTCCACGGGGAGAGCTTGTTTTTCGCCAGCTCGGGGTGCGGACCAACTATCTGGCTCGTATCCAAGTGAACGGAACAGGATTGGAGCGGATTCTGGATCGGCCAATTGTCGACAAGATGGGCGCGTCGCCGGATGGCGCGTGGGTGGTGGTGGGGCCGCGTGGATCCGATGTCGTCACAACGGCGGTGACGCTGAAGGATGGGAGCAGAAGAACGATTTGCTTCGGTCCTTTGTTGGGTGAATTGGTCGCCCAATGGCGCTTATTTGTATGTCACCAGCAAGCTGGATGTGACGTCCGCGGGTATTACCTTTGTCCTGCCGGTTCGGCCGGACGGTCTCCCCGACTTGCCGGCGGGAGGGATAAACACAAGCTCGGATCAAAAAGCTCCGGGAGTTCGAGTGATCCCGCGGGGATCGATCGCGCCCAGCTCCGACCCGAAAACCTACGCATTCGTGAAGTTCGACTTCGTGGGGAACCTATTCCGGATACCACTTCATTAGCCGCGGGAGCAGGTTGGCAACCTGCAGCGGGCTGCCGACCCGCTGCAGGCGGTATCCAGTCGGCTCCGTGAGGCCGGCTACACGCTGCTGTCCACATTAATACGAGTGGCCGTGATGGTTCCGTTGACGGTCTGCAATACGTTTCCTTTGGTGTCGTACTGCATGATCGTAAAAGTCCCGGCGTAGGCCGTCCCGCTGTAATCGATGGTGATGTTCTCCTTGATATTCGCCGGCCCCACATACATCGATCCCGTGGGATCCCAACTCATCGCGAAATGGTTGAGCGTGTAGGTGTACTTCCCGGTTTGCATCCAGACTCCCGTGCAGAAACTCTGGGTCATGGGAGCTCGGCCGGAGTTCATGATTTCCGTCCCATCGCTGTGCCAGGTCGCGTATCCCGAGTCGATGCCTTCACGTCCACCAGGCGCAGGTATAACTCGTGAACTAATTCCGTCGCCTGAAGCGTGTGCCCGGCGCGCTCGTGCTGAAGAAAGTGGTTTGCCATGCGGCGCAATTCGCGGTAAACCCGCGAGGTTAATCGCTGCAAAGCTGCAGCATCTCCGCCGGTCGAAGTGTGCAGTATGTCGGTCGTCTCGGCAATGCGCGGATCAGGCGTCATTTCAAGATCGGTGCTGGTAGCTTCCAGAGTATTCCGCCAATGGGTCGACTCCCAACCCGGTTCGCGGGTCATGAAGATCGTATTACGGCGACAGCGGCAAGTTGTAGCCAGTGCTCGCAGAGCCGAGTCCACGCAGGCGGCGCTATTGTCGACAGCGGCAAGTTCTTATGGGAGGCCAATCCGGCCAAATGGCCGGAATTTACCGCGCCCTCAGAATCGTACCACGGTGTGATCTTTACCGAAGCGTTGAAGCCGCTCGGCAATCTGGCCTATATCATACACATCCGCACGCATTGGCTGCGCGACACGGGCGGCATGATGAGTCCGTTCGCGGCTTACCTATTCCTGCTAGGCATCGAAACGCTGCATCTGCGCATGGAGCGCCATCGCTCAAAAGAAACGCGCCAGGTAGCCGCGTTCGATACAATGGCCCTTCCATGCCACCGAAAACCAGGCGTGCCCGCCACGCCAAACAGCGCGCCGCCGTCGAAAGCGTCGATTGGCTTCGCCGCCTGGCATCCGGGCGCGCCGTGTGGCTCCTGTTCATTGCCGCCGTGCTGTTGTTCTACGCGGGAGCGCTATTCGACGAGCGCGCCACCATCCAGTGGGACGCCGCCGACTACTACTACAGCGCTCAAAAGTACTTCGCCGGCCAGATCCGCTCCGGCCAACTGCCCTATTGGGCGCCCTATCCCTATTCCGGGTTTCCGTTCCTGGCCGATATTCAAGTGGGTGCCTGGTATCCGCTGAACTGGCCCTTCTTCCTGATCGGCATTACTCCCCGCGCCATGGAATGGGAAATCGCGCTGCACTGCCTGGTCGCGCTTTCGGGGGCCTGGCTATTGGCTTTGGAATTGACGGGCGATTCGGTGGCCGCGCTTTTCGCTGGCGCGCTCTATGCCTTCTCCGGGTATTTCACCGGCCACAGTTCGCACACCGACATGGTCCAGTGTGCCTCGCTGCTTCCCTGGCTGCTATGGGCCGGAATCGCCGCCCTTCGCCGATGGCGCTGGCTGCCCGCGGTGGCGGCCATCGCGGCAGCGTCGATCCTAAGCGGACACTTCCAGACGGCGCTTTATGCGCTCGCCGTCTTCGGCCTGTTCCTGGTGGCTTATGGGCTCCAGCATCGGTTCGCGCCGTGGCGTATTGCCGCGGTGCTGGGCTGCACCGTTGCCCTGGCGATCGGGCTCGCCGCCATCCAGATTCTGCCCGGCCTCGAGCTCACCCGCGAATCCAACCGCGCCACTGCCGATTTCGGCCACCTCACCAACGCACCCTTGGCGCCGGGCGCCCTGTTGACGCTGGTCGATCCGGACTACTATCACGCCCCCAGCGTAGAAAACTACACCGGGCCGGAGGATATCACTCAGTTTTATTTGTATGCGGGCCTGCTGCTCGTTCCGCTCGCCGCGCTCGGAGCCCTCAAAGGCAAGGCGAGACTTGGCGCCGCCGCGATGGCCGTTCCCGCTCTCTGGTACGCCTTCGGACCGCGCGCCGGGCTCTATCTCCTGGTAGCCCGTCTCCCAGGCTTTCGCAGTGTTCGCGCTCCGGTGCACGTGTGGTTTGTGGTCGCGCTGGCCCTGGCGCTCTTGGCCGCTTCCGGGGTTTCGTGGCTCATCGGGCGCTTCCCCTACCGCTGGATTCCCATCGCGCTCGCGGCCGTCTTCGCGGCCGATCTTTGGTATTGGAATATGGGCAACAACGCTCTTGCCTACGCTCGCGCCAGCTTCGAAGAGCGATACGGCAATGCCCAGGAGCGCTTTCGATCCGTGGCCGCGGCCACCGACAACGACCCTCTGCGGCGTATCTATGCGCCGTTCAATTCGCCCAGTTTCGGCCCGTTCAACGCCATGCTCGACACCCGCATGGAGGTCACCTACGGCTACAATCCGCTCGAACTGGCGCGCTACTCGGCCTATATAGATGCAGCGAAAAGCAATCCGCGGCTGCTCGATTCGCTGGCCGTCACCACCAAGGTCGACGTATCCAACGGCCGCCTCGAGCCCAACCCCACCGCGATGGCCCGCGTCTCGACGCCGCGGACCCTGCTGGTGGCGCACTCCCAGGCCGAAGCCGCCGCCAAATTGCCGTCGCTCGACCCGGCCAGCGAAGCGGTGGTCGAAGGTCCCGCCATGCCCCAGAGCGGCGCGATCCGGGTTGAGATTCGCTCCTACACGGGCAGCGAGTACCGCTTCTCCTATCAGGCTACCGCCCCTCGGTTCCTTCGCATCGCCGTGCCGTACTTCCCCGGCTGGCGCGCCGAAGTCGATGGACGCGCTCTTCCGGTATACCCGGTCGATCTCGCCCTATCCGGCGTAACCGTGCCGGCCGGCAGCCACGATCTGGTTTTCCGCTACCAGTCGAACTGGTTCCGAACCGGCGCGCTGATCAGCGCGGTTTCATGGATTGGTGCGGTGGTGTGGTTCGCCTGGCCGTGGTGGAGCAAGCGTTTTCGCCCCCCTATGGGGTAGACCATCGTTTTTGGTGGTCTGGCCGGACTCTTTTCCCATGCAAAGGCGTCACGCTTCGCCAATGTTTATCGCGCTTCGAGTGGAGTTCCGTCTACCCGGTCTTGATACGGTTTGCCGAGGAGAAACGAAGGAATTTGGCCGTAAGGTTGGAAGTAGTTTAGAATGAAAGAGCCAGCAAAATGTCGGGGCGTAGCGCAGCCCGGTAGCGCACCTGCCTTGGGCGCAGGGGGTCCGCGGTTCAAATCCGCGCGCCCCGACCAATAAAATCAATCGCTTACAGCCATTTACGGCTCCCGTCAAAATCCCGCTGTAGATAATTTTGTAGC